>Ga0209006_10000245_pt1 | contig 55934 bp, 44 predicted proteins | sample JacPin_JW_Ref_O2_FD_188567 | JGI IMG/M metagenome (GOLD analysis project Ga0209006, IMG submission 188567) | Forest soil microbial communities from Algoma, Ontario, Canada - Jack Pine, Ontario site 1_JW_Ref_O2 (SPAdes) (version 2) | ecosystem: Environmental > Terrestrial > Soil > Boreal...
ACTTTCCCACCGCGCTTGGAAATCCCGCTCAAAGCGCGGGATTCCCACTTCCCCACAGCCGCGACGGCGGCGGGTGATTAACAGTCAACCGGACAACTCGCTTGCTACAAAAACCGGACCTTTTAACTTGCTACGAACAGATTTTTAATGTTCGCTGGCGAGCTCAAATCAAATCGCGATCACTGCAAATCCCTTTCCACACGGGATGTGCCATAATGCTGTACTGCGTGCACCATGTCCGCTCATAGCAAATCAACCGAACTCCAGCCCCACCCGCACGAGCCGCTCAACTTTCCTGCGGCGAATCTGACTATGGACGCCATTCGCGCCGCGCATCGCCTTATCGCGCCGCGCATCCACCGTACGCCCGTCATTACCTGCGCGTCTCTCGATCACATCGCAGGCGCGCGACTCTTCTTCAAGTGCGAAAACCTGCAAAAGACGGGCTCTTTCAAGATTCGTGGCGCCACAAACGCCGTCTTCTCCCTGACGGACGAGCAAGCTAAATTTGGCGTGGCCGCGCCCTCTTCCGGCAACCACGCCGCCGCCCTGTCCCAGGCGGCACGCTGGCGCGGAATCCCCGCCTATATCGTGATGCCGCGAAACTCCTCGCCGGCAAAGAAGAGCGCGGTGGAAGCCTACGGCGGGCAAATCACCGAAAGCGAGCCGAATATCGCGTCGCGCGAAGCCGTCACCGCCGAAGTGCTGAAGCGAACCGGCGCACATCTGGTGCATCCTTACAATGATGCGCGGGTGATAGCCGGCCAGGGAACCGCAGCGCTGGAGTTGCTCGAGGAAATTCCTGATCTCGATGCGGTAATCACGCCGACAAGCGGTGGCGGCCTGCTTAGTGGGACGGCGATCGCAGCAAAAAGCCTGCGCCCCGCGATTCGCGTGATTGGCGGTGAGCCGCGCAACGCGGATGACGTTTACCGCTCACTCGCCTCCGGAAAAATCGAGCCCGCGGCATCCACTGAAACCATCGCGGACGGGTTGCGGGCCACGTTGTGCCCGCTTACGTTTTCAATTCTTCGCGAACGAGTGGATGAAGTGTCGCTGGTGACGGAAGAAGAAATCGTGCAGGCCATGCTGCTGTTGTGGGAGCGCACCAAACTCGTGGTGGAGCCTTCCGGCGCCGTGGCCGCCGCGCCGGCGCTGTTTCGAAAAATCGGCGCCATGGGTAAGAAGATCGGCATCATCCTCTCTGGCGGGAACCTCGACCTGCGCAAACTTCCCTTCGGCTAAACAAATTGATTCAACGCGATCTTTTTACCGGCACGAATCTGCGCTCTACAAATCGTCGAGCGGGCGCCAATCATTGGGCGGAAATGCAATTCTCCAGAAATTGGGAGCCGGAGAATCGAATTCGATGGGGATCTGAAATCCGTCGGGCATTTCGCGAGAGGGGCGAACCACTTTGCAGGCCACCCGTTCTCTCGTTCCGGAGTGCTCCAGCACGAAGCGGGTGTCCGGCAGCAAACCTTGCTTCAGAATAATCATCGCGCCATGATTGTTCACGCTCAGCGTCACGGTTTCAAATGTCGTTGGCGTGCCGTTCAGCGCCACGTGCAGGCGGGCGCGCACACGCACCAGCACGCGCTGGCTGCGGCGCCGATCTTCTCCGGCGGCCGTTTGCAATTCGCTGGATACCCCGGACTTGGGGGTTCGCGGCGGAGCCGTCGGCGCCATCGCGCGCGCGGGCGCCAAGGCTGTTTTCGCGTGCGTTGAAAATGATTTCGAAGCAGGTACCCTTAACGGTTCGAGTTTCAAAGCTCCACACCCCAGAAATTTTGGTCGGCCGAAATAAACTCTACTCCCACATCCCACCCGTCCGGACGCTGCATTCCCTTCCAGACGACATGCCCGTCCACAGCGCGGCGCGTGGCCAGATTCGTCACACGCAATCTTTGTTGCAATTCAACTTCCTTTGGAGATACCAGCAAGCAGCCGTAGGCATTTACCACACGGGTTATCGCAGGTTCCTGGCTCAGCGGGCCGCCCTGCCCGTTCAACTGGATAGTCACTGGCACGCGCGAATTCATCCGCGGACCGCGCCTTTTGCGGCGCATTCTTATATCTCTTGGCAGGTCTTGGGCAAACGGCATCCTGATTGACTCCCCGCGAGGCCGGCACGAAACACGGGTAAGCAATCCCACATTCCGGGACGCATGCGCGTCCTAACTCCATGCTAGACAGCAGGCTCTGTTCGGTCAATGGTACGAAGTGACAGGTAGTTTTGGTACAGCTTGTCACACGCACCTGTCCCTGCGGACAACTGGACGAAGCATTTACGAAGCGAGGAAATTCTGTTCGGCGAGGTTGCTAATCCGCAGAAACTTGGCCATCCGCAAGATCGGCATTCCTTTTTCCGGTCACTTTCCCAAAACGGTCCGCCAGCCAACCTTGGAACGTATCCATATACGTGTAGAAAACCGGCGTAAGGTACAGCGTTACCATCTGCGAGAAGATCAGTCCGCCAACCACGGCTAGGCCCAGCGGACGTCGTGCGTCGGCGCCCGCGCCGACGCCGAACGCGATGGGCGCGGTACCCATCAATGCCGCCATGGTGGTCATGGTGATCGGGCGGAAGCGGATTAGGCAACCTTCATAGATCGCTTCCGCCGCGGTCTTGTGCCCGGTGCGCTCGCGCTCCACGGCAAAATCAACCATCATGATCGCATTTTTCTTCACGATTCCGATCAGCATGATCACGCCCACGAAACCGTAGAGGTCTAGGCTCAGATGGAAAATCTGCAGTGTCAGCAGCGCGCCGAAAGCTGCGGACGGCAGCCCAGAAAGAATCGTGATCGGGTGAATGAAGCTCTCGTACAAAATTCCCAGAACGATGTAAATCACCAGAATCGCCATCAGGAGCAGCAAGCCCAGACCGGTGAGCGACGCCTCGAATGCTTTCGCAGTTCCCTGAAATTGCGCCGTCACCGTGGGGGGAAGTTCTTCGCGCGCCAGCCGCTTCACGGAATCCACGGCGTCGCCGATGGCTGTGTCGTTCGCTAAATTAAAAGAGATCGTGACGGCCGGCAATTGGCCAAAGTGATTTACCGTGAGCGGGCCCAGACTTGATGTAAGCCTGGCGACTGCGTTCAAGGGCACGAGCGTGCCACCGGTCGAGCGAATATAAAGCATGGAAAGAGCCGCGGGATCTTTCTGGTACCTATCCTGCAGTTCCATGATCACCCAGTATTCGTCGTTGGGCGCGTAGATGGTGGAAATCTGACGCTGGCCGTACGCGGTGTAGAGCGCGTCTTCGATTTGTTCGGCCGTAACGCCCAGTGCCGAAGCCTTGTCGCGATCAATGTTGACATTCACTTGCGGATTCGCGATCAGCAGGTCGCTGGTCACATCTTGCAAACCCGGAAGCTTGGCCATCTTTTGTTGAAAGGTCGTTGACTCTCGGTACAGCTCCTGCGTGTCTGGGCTCTGCAACGTGAGTTGGTACTGGCTCTTGGTGAGCTCGCCGCCCACCTGGATCGGGGGCAGGTTCTGCATGTAGGCGTTCATGCCGGTTACGGTCGCGAATTTCACGCTTAATTCGGCGATCACTTCATCGATAGTGGTGCGATGCGCGAAAAGCGGTGAGATGGCTCGCAGCGCGCTTCCCACCACCGGAACCGTGCCGTATTTTTGTTGCAGCGCGAGTATCGTGGGGCTTGGAATCAGCGCGCGGTCGGGGCGATCTTTTAGGTGCAGGAACATGATTCCGGAATTGCTCGACGAAAAGTCGCCCACGCCCGAAAAGAAATCCCGCACGTTGGGATCGGCCAGGGCGATCTTGTTCAATTCCAGCTGGTGGGCCCGCATCGAATCAAACGAAATTCCCTGCTGCGCTTCGGTGGATATGAAAACCTGAGAGCGGTCTTCCGGCGGCAGGAATCCTTTCGGTATCACCACGAATTGCCAAACGGTGGCGATCAAGATGACGCCAGAAACCGTCATGACGAATACGCGGTGCCGCAACGACCACTGCAACGAAACATCGTAGTAGTGCAGCAACCGGTCGAAAAATCGCTCCAGCGCCATATAGACGCTGCCGTGCTTCTGCTCGGCCACGGGGCGCAGAAAACGGCTGCACAACATCGGCGTGAGTGTGAGCGAAACGAAGCCGGACACTAAGATCGCAGTGATGATTACCACCGCAAACTCGTGCAGCAGCCGCCCCATGATTCCGCCCATCAGAAATACCGGCAGGAACACCGCCGCGAGCGAAACTGTCATGGATAGAATCGTGAAACCGATCTCGCGCGAGCCGCTCAGCGCCGCTTCCATCACGCCTTCGCCCATTTCCATGTGCCGCACGATGTTTTCCAGCATCACGATGGCGTCGTCCACCACGAAGCCCACCGAAAGCGTCAGAGCCATCAACGAGAGATTATCAATCGTGTAGTTCAGCACGTACATCACGCCGAACGTGCCGATGATGGACATCGGCAGCGCAAAACTGGGAATCAACGTGGCGGAAAGATTTCGTAAGAACAGGAAAATTACCAGGATCACCAGCGCGATCGCCAGAAACAGCGTGAACTTCACGTCCGCAACGGAATTGCGAATGGATTCCGACGCGTCGTACAGAGTTTTCATCTGAATGGAAGGCGGAATGATCGTGCGAAATTGCGGAATCAGATCGTTCACCGCGTCCACAACTTCCACGGTGTTCGTACCGGGCTGGCGCTCGATCGCGAGCACGACGGATTCGGTATCGTTCCACCAGTTCGCCACACGATTATCTTGCACGCTGTCCAAAACTTGACCGACGTCTTGCAACCGCACCGGTGAACCGTTGCGATACGCGATGATCAGCGGACGGTACACCGAGGCGTGCGTCAGTTGGCCGTCGGCCTGCAACGTAAACGCGCGATGGTCTCCGTACAAAGTTCCTACGGGCAGATTTACGTTACCGTTTTGCACGGCGGTGTGAACTTCGTCAATGCCGATTTGCCGCGTGGCCATGGCCTGCGGATCGAGCTGTATGCGCACTGAATATTTCTGCGATCCGTACACCTGCACCTGCGCCACGCCTTTGACCATGGAAATACGCTGGCCCATCAGCGTTTCCGCGTATCGATCCACCGTGTAACCGGGTAGCGTCTTCGAGCCCATCGCGATGTACAGGATGGGCTGATCCGCCGGATTTACCTTGTTGTACGTCGGCGGCGTGGGCATGTTCGGCGGCAGTTGCGAAGAAGCGCGCGAGATCGCCGCCTGCACGTCTTGCGCTGCGCCATCAATGTTGCGGCTCAGGTCGAACTGCAAGGTAATCGAAGTTCCGCCGAGCGAACTCGAGGACGTCATCGAATCAATGCCGGCGATTGTAGAGAACTGTTTTTCGAGTGGCGTGGCGATCGCCGAAGCCACGGTGTCGGGACTTGCGCCAGGAAGCGAAGCGCCTACTTGAATCGTCGGATAATCAACGTTGGGAAGTTCGCTGACAGCGAGCGCGCGATAACCTAGGATTCCGAACAACAGAATCGCGAGCATGACCAGAGTGGTCATGACCGGACGGCGAACGAATGGTTCGGCGATGCTGATCATCGTTTTTGCCGCGAACTTCTCTAGTTCCCTGCGCCGGCTGCCTTCACTTGGACTTGTATGCCGGGAATCAGGCGCAACTGCCCATCGGTAACGACTGTGTCGCCCGGCGCAATGCCGCTAGAGATTACGGATTCGCCTTCCAGTTGCCGCGCTACTTTCACCGCGCGCGATTCCACCCTCTGCTGTGCATTTACTACGAAAATAAAATCCCCGGTCTGGCCCGTTTGTACTGCTTGTGACGGAACGACGATGGCCTTTTCTTCTTCCGCCAGACGCAATGAAACGACGGAGAATTGCCCCGGCCACAAGCGATGGTCCTCGTTTGGAAAAGTTCCCTTCAGCTTGATCGTCCCGGTTGTGTTATCCACGTTGTTATCCACGAACGTGAGATAGCCGACTTCGGAGACCGTTTCGCCGTAAGGCGTTGCTTCGATCTGCAGACGTCCCCCGCTCATGTATTTTTTCACGACTCCTAAATATTGTTCCGGAACGGAGAAATCCACGAAGATCGGCGAAATCTGATTGATCACCACCAGAATCGGGACGTCGTTCTCTTTCACCAGATTTCCGGGATAAACCTGCAAAGCTCCGGTGCGGCCGTCGGTCGGTGAATAAATCGTGCAGTACTGCAGTTGCAGTTTCGTGGATTGCACTGCCGCTTCGTCCGCGTGAACCAGCGCTTGCTGCGCGTCGGCGTTAGCTTTCATTTGATCGTACTGTTCTTTGGGTGAGACGCCCGCGGCGTACAGTTTTTCGTAGCGCGCGGCCTGCACCTTATTGAGTTCTGCCTGCGCCTGGTCGCGGGCGAGATTCGCTTCAGACTGCGCCAGAGCGGACTGGAACGGCCGTGCATCGAGCGTGAAAAGCAGGTCGCCCTTCTTGACGAAATCGCCTTGCTTGAAATGCACTTGCTCCAGAATCGCATTCACTTGGCTCTTGATTGAAACGGTCGAAAACGCTTCCGCAGTGCCGATTGCCGTCAGGTTGATAGGCACTGTTTTCTGCACGGCTTTCGCCACCGTCACCGGAACGGCGAGGTTCGGCGCCGTCTCCGCTGTCTTGGTGCTGCAGGCGGACAGGCAGAGCAGAATCGCCGCCAGAAGGACCGTTGCTGCGACGCGCATGGACACTTTTTCGAGTCGTTGTTTCATGGTTCGTTTGGGGCGCTGCGAAAACTTTCGGCTATCCACCTGCCCAGCACGATCGGAGCATCAGCATCGGACGATTTTCGTGCGCGATTTCCGTCCATTTTACAGCCTGACGCCAGATTCGGCCAGCATTCCGGGTCAGAGGCTTCGCACGTTTCGAGTTCACTTCCGTCCTGACCTTTTCGTACACCCCAGCAATCGTTTAGACGTGGCACCACGCGGAAGGCTTCACAAAAATTTTGGCGCGAGATCATCCGGTGGCGGCTTGGTCTAGAAACCATAGCACTCGGCCATTCGTCGGGCGAATACGTCCGGCGGGGTACGCGCTGGGGCGGGAATCCGGCTCGGCGCGCAGAGCTGCGAGGATGGGACGCTTGTTTTCTCCGGCTACCAGGAAATAGGTGCTTCGGCTCGCGTTCAGCACTGGAAGCGTGAACGTCAGGCGGTTCGGCGGGACGGCTGCGACCTGTACCGGCAGGACCCAGCGGGATTTTTCCGCAAGTGCGGGAGAATCAGGGAAAAGCGAAGCGGTGTGCCCTTCGGGACCGAGGCCGAGCAGAGTGACGTCGAACGCGGGCGCGGTCGAGCCGAAAAATTTTCGCAATTCCTGATCGTAGGCTTCGGCGACTTGTTCGGGCGTCGGCAAATTTGTGGGAGCGGCGTGCACGTTTGCGGCGGGAATCGGCACGTGCGAAAGCAGAGCCTCGCGGGTCATACGGTAGTTGCTGAGCGGGTCGTCCAGTGGAACGTAGCGCTCATCGCCCCAGAAGAGGTGCACGCGATTCCAGTCGGTTTCGTTGCGATATTCTTCGGTGGCGGCCCAGAGCGCGTACATTTTTTCGGGAGTGTGGCCGCCGGACAGGGCAATCGCGCCGCGACCGCGTTGGGCAATGGCCTCGCGCAGATCGCTGAGCAATTCTTCGAGAGCGGCGCGGCTGAGCGCGTCAATATTTGGGAATATGCGTGTTTCGAGTTTCATCTTACTTTGCGCCTCATTTTAAATTCGTTCATGTTCGGTTGTGATTCACGCTACGAAATCATTTTGCAGCGGCGGTGATTCCCAGTTGCGCCAAATCCTTGCGGAGCTGTTCGAGATTTTGAAATTGGATCGTGTGCATTCCGAGTTCGCGCGCGCACTCCAGGTTCAGGCCGCGATCGTCTACGAAAACGCATTCTTGCGGCTCGCGTTGCGAGATTTTCAGCGCCAGTTTGTAGATTTGTTCTTCCGGTTTGCGCACACCGAGGTAGCAGGAACTGAAGAAAGCCTCAAAATAGTGGCGCAGGTTGAATTTATGGATGCGATATTCATTGACCTCGAGCGATTCGTTATTGAGCGCAGCCATCAGATAGCTGCGTGGCTGCACCAGAGTGGCCAGAAATTCCAGCGACGGCGCGAACGGCTGGGATTGTTCGAACATGAACTGCTTGAAATCTTCCGGAGTGAAGGAGCGTTCGCGATAGAAAACTGTGCGGCGCAAATATTCGTCGAGCGTGGCGCGGCCGGTCTCGAACGCGTTCAGCATCAGTTCGTGGCGGTCTTCGAAATCGGCCCAATCCAGGTGGAATTTTTCGACGGCCGCGCGGCGCGAATTGCGGTCCCAACCGTTGGTGAGAATTACGCCGCCGTTGTCCCAGAACAACGCGCTAATTTCCGTCATGGTTTCCTCAGGCCGTCACGGATCGGGCGAAATGGTCCGCAACCGGCCGGCGGGACTATTATCCCTTCGAATGCTCACGGGCCGAAGGAATTTATCGCCGTGCCAATTCCGCGCCGCCCGCCCGCGCCTTTTGTCGTAGCATTATGATGAAAATCATGGGAAGTTGCTGACCGCATGAGCGCGCGCCGCAAAAAATCGCAAGCAACTGTTTTCACAATCGGGCATTCCACCCGGCCGCTCGAGGAATTCATCGAGATTCTGAAGGCGCATGGAGTGCAACGTGTTGTGGACGTTCGCAGCGTGCCGCGTTCCCGTCACAATCCGCAATTCAACCGGGAATCCCTGGCTCGACATCTGCGCGCGGCACGTATCGGCTACGTTCACCTGAAAAAACTCGGTGGATTGCGGCATGCCAAAGCGGATTCGAAAAATCTGGGCTGGCACAACGCAAGCTTCCGCGGTTTTGCCGATTACATGCAAACGGCGGATTTTCACACGGGGCTGGCGCGCCTGGAAAGGCTGGCGGCGACAAAACTAACGGCGATGATGTGCGCGGAGGCCGTGCCTTGGCGCTGCCACCGTTCGTTGATCGCGGATGCGCTGCTCGTACGGAAGTTTCCGGTGGAAGACATCATGAGCGTGTCGCGGGCACAGGCTCACGACCTTACGCCGTTTGCTCGGGTGCGAGGGTTGCGGATTACTTATCCCACGGACAAGCCTGTGAAGAGATGATTTAGTACGCGTTACGCGCAACAATCGAGTTTGCTCGGGACTTGTAGTTGCTGCAGCGGGCACGGCATGCCGTGCCCCTACGGATCTGTGGCAAGGTTGGCGCCCGGGCAAGCTGGGGCGCAGCAAGCAGCGCCCGTACCAACCATTTATTGTCTGCTGCGCCGACAATATGCCCGGGGACAACTACTAGCGGATCGTTAGTGAAGCGAAGGGGCGGCTGCGCCTTTGGATGGGCGCTTCATTATGAAGCAGAGGGGGACCAGGCAGACGACTATGATTGCGAGGGCCGAGACGACGTCTGTGTAGGCTAGCGTGGCGGCCTGCTGTTGGAGCAACGCGGCGGCGCGGGCGTAGGCTTGATGGGCGGCGTCAGACGGGCTGAGGCCCTGGCTGCGCAGCGTGGCTGTGAGGCCGTCAATCATTTGGCGGAAGCGCGGGTTGCCTTCGTTCATGTGGCCGGAGAGATAGGTTTGGCGCTGCTGGGTACCGCGGGTGATGAACGTGGCGAGCAGCGCAATGCCGATGCTGCCGCCGATATTGCGAATGAAGCTGATCATGCTGGAGATTTGATTATTTTTTTCCGGCGGGACATCCACGTAGGAAAGCACGTTCGACGGCACGAAGATGAAGGCGAGGCCGGCGACCTGATAGACGCGCAGCATGGCCGCGGTGCGGAAATCCATACCGAGGGTGAGATGGGTGGTCATGTAATAGAGCGAGGCCGCGGTAGTGGCAAATCCGATGGACATCAGAATGCGCTGGTCCATCTTTGAGACGAGAAAGCCGGAGAGCGGCATCATTAGCATCATGATGAAACCACCGCCGGCGAGGGCTTCTCCTGCGCTGACGGCGGAGTAGCCCATTAAGAGTTGCAGGTACTGCGGGATCAAGACCGTGGTGCCGTACAAGACGGCGCCGAGAATGAACATGAAAAACATGGCGGTGGCGAAATTGCGTTTTTTCAGCAGCTTCAGCTCAACGATGGGATGGTCGTGGTGCCATTCCCAGATGACCCAGGTCACCAGGAGGATGATTGATAGCACGAGTAGCGCGGTGATCCAGTGCGAGGAAAACCAGTCGGCTTCCTGCCCTTTGTCGAGAACCAACTGCAAGCTGCCGATTCCGAGCGCGACCAGGCCGAGGCCCATGTAATCAACGCGAATGCCTTTGCGGCGTTCCTTTTCTATTTTTAGGTAGGGCGGGTCTTCGACAAGGCGGTGGGTGAGATACAGAGAGATGAGGCTAATGGGAACGTTGATGTAAAAAATCCAGCGCCAGCTGTAATTGTCGGTGATCCATCCGCCGATCGTGGGGCCGATCGCCGGGGCGACTACGACGGCCATGCCGTACACGGCGAACGCCATGCCTCGTTTCGAAACCGAAAAGGTGTCGGCGAGTATCGCTTGCTCGCTGGGTTGCAATCCTCCGCCGCCCGCGCCTTGCAGCACGCGGAAGAAGATCAACATGCCGAGACTGGGAGCGAGGCCACAGAGGAAGCTGCTGCCGGCGAAGAGCGCGACGCAGGTCATATAGAAGCGTTTGCGGCCCATGCGCGTGGCGAGCCAGGCGCTGATGGGCAGGATGATGGCGTTGGAGACGAGATAGCTGGTGAGCACCCAGGTGGATTCGTCGGAGCTGGCGCCGAGGGAGCCGGCGATGTGTGGAAGGGCGACGTTGGCGATGGAGGTGTCGAGGACTTCCATGAAGGTGGCAAGGGTGACCGTCAGCGCGATGAGCCACGGATTGTGGCGGGGGCGCCAGGCGGCGACATCGAAGGATGAGTCAGCGGTTAGGGTGGCAGTAGCCAGGAATCACCTTTGCTTGGGAGTGTGGATAACCTATCATATACATGCATGTATGTATGTTGTAAAGCACTGAGAAGTGTGAGAGAAACCAAACCATGAACATCCCTTCGATTGCCTCATCGGCCCGCCGCAAAAAAACTGCACCTCTCGCGACGTCCCGTCAGCAGGCGCGGACGGCGGCGACGCGGAGAAAGCTGTTGCTGGCGGCGGAGCAGACGTTTGCTCGCGATGGATATGAGGCGGCCCGGCTGGAGGATATCGCGGCGCGGGCGGGATATACGCGTGGCGCGTTCTACGCGAACTTTGACAGCAAAGAGGATATTTTTTTCGCGCTGCTCGAGCAGTGGGTGGCGCAGCGGATTTCGGAAGTAAATGTGCTGTTGGGTCGGCACGACAATCCGCAGCAGCGTTTGCGGGCATTGCGCGAGCATTACGCGCAGATTGCGAAGGACCGGCGGCTGGCTTTGCTGTCACTGGAATTCAAACTTTTTGCGGTGCGGCATCCGGAGGCTCACGCGCGCTTGCGGGCGCGGCAGAGAGGCTTGCGGTCATGCGGCGGGGATATTTTGCGGCGGGTGATGAGGTCGCTAGGGCGGTCGCTGCCGACTTCAAGCGCGGCGGCGGCTACGGCTTTGGGCGCGTTTTCACATGCGATGTTGCTGGAGCATTTGGTGGATTCTAGTTCTTTGTCGGACTCGGAGATTCGACATCTTTTGGGATTATTTTTTGATGCGGTGGTGGTGGGGGAAAGGTAGGACGCCGTTTGAGATCGCGGTGCGGATCGCCAATCAGGAGATTGGCGTTCCCAGGTAAGGCAACGGCGAAGGATTACCGCAGAGCGCGGAGAAAGCAACGCCCAACTGCCCGTCCCGCGAAACGGGACCGGGCGCTACAAACTCCCAGACAACAACAACAAAGCCGGCGGGATGCCGGCACTACGAACGGCAAAGGCTTTCGGTCTCAAGACCGCCGCTTCAAAAGCTGATTAGGGGATGTCTCTTCCCTCCCCCGCATCCAGGACCCAAAAACGGTGAGCGGATTTTTCGCGGTTTAGGGCACGCTGGAGTTCGGTTACTGGCTCTTGCTCGCCGTCGTCTGCGAGGCGGAAGGTGCCGAAGTGAACGGCGATGCTGGTGGCGGCGCCTACTTCTTTGTGGGCGCGGACTGCGTCTTGGGGAGATATGTGCACCGGGCCCATGAACCATTGTGGACGGTAGGCGCCGATGGGGAGGAATGCGAGGCGAATTTCCGGGAAGCGCTCGCGGATTGCGGCGAAGTGCGGGCCGTAGGCAGTGTCTCCCGCGAAATAAATTGTGCCGGAAGCGCTTTCGATCACGTAGCCGCACCATAGAGTGCGATTGCGATCGCGCAGTCCTCTACCAGAAAAATGCCGGGCGGGAACGGCGGTAACGCGGATTTTGTCGAAGGCGTCCGCGGATTCCCACCAATCCATTTCCTGAATTTGAGAATCGCGCGCGAGGCCTTGCGAGGTGAGGCGCGCGCGCACGCCGAGCGGGACAGCGAAATCCGGACGCCACTGGGCCGCGATGCGCCGCAGCGTGGGGACATCAAAATGATCGTAGTGGTCGTGGCTCTGCAGAACCAGATCAATTGTAGGAAGTTGGTCGAATTGGATTCCGGGCGCGCGATGGCGCGGCGGCCCAATCCAGGAGAGTGGGCTGGCGCGATTTGACCAGATGGGATCGCAGAGAATGTTCAGACCTTCGAGCTGGATTAAAACGCTGGAGTGGCCGACGAACGTGGCGCGGATTTTTCCGTCGTTGACACGTTCGGGCGGAGTGAGACCTGGCGGCGCGTCAATCCATTTGCGCCACCGTGCGGGTCTGCGAGTGAGCAACCATTTGGGCACGCTCCCGATGCCGTGCATTGTTGCGCCGTCGCGCGAATTGTAAAAATGTTCGCCGTCGAAATGATCGGAGATTGGTCCGCTATAAAATGGCATCTCTGGTCTGGTTGCGTTATTTCTCCGTGGCGGCGTTCGCTTTCGAAATTGCGAGAGGCGCGGCCGGCGCCCCGGTAGCGTGAGCTGGCGCCCAACTTCTGACCGATGTGCCGCCGTTGACCATGGACTGGATGCTGCCGCTAAAGAAAATGTAGGGATGTATGGCTTCGGGCGCGGAAACTGCGTCGAGGCGGTTGCGCAGGTCCGGCGGAATCGAGATTTCCGCGGCTTGGAGGTTGTCGTTGAGCTGAGAGATTTTTGTGGCGCCGATGATGGTGGAGGTGACGCCCGGCTGCGTGATCACCCAGTTCAAGGCGACCTGCGCGGGCGGCTTGTTGATTTGTTTCGCCACAGCCATCAGAGCTTCGTGGATTTTCCAATTGCGTTCGTTGAATTTGTCGAATGCGGGATTGCCCGAGGCTTTAGTGGTTTCCAGGCGGCCTTCGCCCTTGCCGGAATTTCCTTCGCGCGTGTATTTTCCGGTGAGGAAACCCCCGGCAAGCGGGCTCCAGGGGCAGACGGCGATGCCCAACTCCTGCGCGACAGGAATGTGTTCGCGTTCGATATTTCTTTCGGCCAGTGAATATTCGAGCTGCAGGGCGATCAGCAGCGCCTTGCTGTCCTTTTCGGCGAGCGTTTGTGCGCGGGCGACGTACCATGCGGGCGTGTCTGAGAATCCGTAGTAGCGAATTTTGCCGTCGCGCACGAGATCGTTCAGCGTGGCCAGGACCTCTTCGACGGGAGTGATGGTGTCCCAGGCGTGGAGCCAGTAGAGGTCAACGTAATCGGTTTGCAGCCGCCGCAGCGAAGCTTCGAGCGATTGATAGATATTTTTGCGGCCGTTGCCGCCCGCGTTTGGATTTCCCGGTTCCTGGTTGAAGGTGAACTTCGTCGCGAGGACCACGCGATCGCGGAGTTTCTTATCCACGATGAATTTGCCGACCATTAGTTCGCTCTTGCCCTGGGTGTACAGGTTCGCGGTGTCCACGAAGTTGCCGCCTTGATCGGTGTAGCGGTCAAAAATTTCGCGGGCTTGAGGTTCGTCGCTGCCCCAGCCCCATTCGGTGCCGAACGTCATGGTGCCCAGCGAGAGCGGGCTTACGCGTAATCCGGAACGGCCGAGCGTTACGTAGTCAGTCAAGCTCATATTTGTTTCCTCCGCATTCTTTCGATGCCGCGCACGACCGGCGCGATTCCTGTAATCCGAGCGGCGCGGCTGAGAGCGGTGTTATGGGCGGCGCTCGGCGCAAACATCGTTTCCTATTTCGAGCGCTCGCGATTATCCTATGGGACTTCGGCGCGAGGCGCAATCGAGAGGTCCACTGGTGATGGAGATTGTAACGCAGGAAGCTGTGCTGCACGTCGCTGACGGCAGCACGATGAACGCTTATGTGGCGCGTCCGGCGGACAGCTCCGTGCATCCGGGACTGATGGTGTTTCAAGAGGCGTTTGGGGTGAACGCGCACATTCGCGACGTGACGGAACGTTTTGCGCGCGCCGGGGTGGTGGCGATTGCGCCGGATTTGTTTCATCGCACTGCGGTGGGCTTCGAAGGGAACTACGCCGACTTCCCTTCCGTCGTGCCGCACATGCGGGCGATGAGCGTCGAGGGGCTGACGCAGGATATTCGCGCGGCCTACGATTGGCTGCTGGGCGATCCGCAGGTGCGGAAGCAATCGATTGCAAGCATCGGGTTTTGCATGGGAGGGCGCGCCTCGTTTTTGGCGAACGCAACAGTTCCCTTGCAGGCGGCGATTTCGTTCTATGGAGGCGGGATTGCGCCGGCGCTGCTGCTGCAAGTCGCGAGCTTGCATGCGCCGATGTTGTTCTTCTGGGGCGGGCGCGACAAGCATGTTGGCGCTGACCAGATTCACGCGGTGATTGACGAATGCAAGCGGCTGGCCAAGCCTTACGTGAACGTGGAGATTTCGGAAGCGGACCATGGGTTTTTCTGCGACGCGCGCGCCACCTACCATCCTGAAGCTGCGAATCTGGCCTGGAATATTTGCGAAACTTTCCTGCATTTTTACGTGCACAAACCGGAATTGCGGATGCGCGTTCGGTAGAGCGCGTGCGCCCCGTTTTTTGCTGGATGCGCTGGATGGATTTCGATCGCGCGCTGTGATGGGGTGTGCTTCTGACCTGCGGGGTTGCGAGTGCGAGGGGTTGGGATGAAAGCGTATGTGGGCGCGATCGATCAAGGAACCACCAGTACGCGATTTATTGTGTTCGATCGTGCCGGGCGGATCGTTGCCTCGGCGCAGCGCGAGCATCAGCAGATTTATCCGCGGCCGGGGTGGGTGGAACACGATCCCGAGGAAATCTGGCGGCGCACGCAGCAGGTTATCGCTGACGCGATGCGGGCTGGGGACCTGGGCGCTGGCGATCTAGCTGCGATCGGGATCACCAACCAGCGCGAAACTACGATTGTGTGGGACCGACGTACGGGTGCGCCGGTTTACAACGCAATCGTGTGGCAGGACACGCGTGTGGCGGACGCCGTGGCGGAGCTGGCGCGCGATGGCGGGGCGGATCGGTTTCGGACGAAGACCGGGCTTCCTTTGGCGACTTATTTCAGCGCGCTGAAGATTCGCTGGATTCTCGATAATGTTTCTGGCGCGCGCGAAAAAGCGGCGGCGGGCGAGCTTTTGTTCGGGAACGTTGATACGTTTCTGCTTTGGCATCTTACTGGTGGGCCTGCGGGCGGAATGCACGTCACTGACGTGACTAATGCGAGCCGCACCCAGCTTATGAATCTGGAAACTTTGGCATGGGATCGGGAGATTCTGGAAATTTGCCGGATTCCGGAAGCGATTCTGCCGCGAATCGCTTCGAGCAGCGAACTTTTTGGCGATGCGCAACTCGCGACGATTAAGGACGTGCCGATCACCGGAATTCTGGGCGATCAGCAGGCGGCTCTGGTGGGGCAGACGTGTTTCGAGCCGGGCGAGGCGAAGAACACTTACGGAACTGGCAGCTTTCTGCTGATGAATACCGGCGAGCGGCCTGTGGCTTCGAAATTTGGGTTGCTCACCACTGTTGCTTATAAATTTGGCGAGCAGGCGGCGCGCTACGCGTTGGAAGGCAGCATCGCGATTACTGGGGCGCTGGTGCAGTGGCTGCGCGACAACCTGGGAATCATTCAGAAGAGCTCGGAAATTGAGGCGCTAGCCGCTTCCGTTCCAGATAATGGCGGCGTTTACTTTGTTCCGGCGTTTTCCGGGCTGTATGCGCCTTACTGGAAGACTTCTGCGCGAGGGGTGATCGCGGGGCTTACGCGGCACTCGAACAAAAGTCATATCGCGCGCGCGGCGCTGGAAGCTACTGCGTTTCAGACGCGCGAAGTGCTCGAGGCTATGCAGAAGGATTCGCGCATTCCTCTGGCGGTCCTGCGAACTGACGGCGGCATGGTAGAGAACAATTTGCTGATGCAGTTTCAGGCGGACATTTTGAACATCCCCGTCGTGCGACCGGCTGTGACGGAGACTACCGCGCAAGGCGCGGCGTATGCCGCGGGATTGGCAACTGGGTTTTACCCTGACCTGAAAGATCTGCGCGCGAATTGGGCCGTGGATCGCAGGTGGGAGCCACGGATGGACGAAAAAACACGCGAAGATTTATTTCGATCGTGGAAGAAAGCAGTGGCGCGGTCGTTTGATTGGGTCGAGTAGTGACCCGGGGTTCCGACCGAGCGCCTGAGCGGGCGCGGTTCCGAACTCAACCTTGATCCTGCGGCGAAATACCGAGCCGGGCCGGCAAACAGAAATTTTAGCGGGTGAGTCTGTAAGCCGGATTCTGTGTGCCGCGTTATCGTCGTCCCGATTTGCATCGAAATTTTCGATGGCGCGACGCGATGATCATTCCTCTAGGTCCCGGATCGCTCCGGGACTCCAGCAGCCTACCCGAGGGTCGCAGCAATTTGCTCCTTCGAGCGCGTTGCATACGGGCTGGGCCAGCCCTCCCCTCCTATTTGGCCTTGCTCCACGCGGGGTTTTCCGTGCCCCGGATGTCGCCATCCGGGCGGTGGGCTCTTACCCCACCTTTTCACCCTTGCCAAATGCGCTGCGCCGAAACAGGCAGGGCCACGGTTTCCCGCAGGCCTGCCGCCGAGGCGAAAGCATCACCGGCGGTTTAATTTTCTGTGGCACTTTCCGTAGCCGTCGCAAGATCCTGAGAAGTTGCCAGCGGCAGCTTCAAAGGGCCCTCGCGACAACCCCCTGGCGTTACCAGGCGCGTCGCCCTGTAGTCCCACACTCTTGCGAGCTGAGGACTATGGGAGTCCGGACTTTCCTCCCGTTCGTTCCGTTTGCACGGAACGGACCGGCGATCATCCGACTCACCCGCTGGATTGGATTATACCTCGGAAGGCGCTGCTTGGGGCGCTGAGGGCATATCCGATTCAGCAACGGTATCGGAACACGGGGGAGAAAAGAAGCGCAGAAGCACAAAACCGGTGCCGGCCCACAACGGTAGGGTGAGCCACAGGGGATTGCGAATTGGAAGCGACTGTGCGGTCAAGAACGCGTTGTAGCTTGCGTGCGCGACAGCTGCGGGCAGCACTGATTCCGAGCGGATGGTTAGCCACGCGAGAACGTAGCTCAAACAAACGGTACCAACCAAGCGCCCGACCAGGCCAATGCACACATCTCGGGTGGTCGCGTAAGACCTGGGATCCCAAGAGTAGTGGAACGCTCCCCAAACGATTCCGACCAGGAAAATTCCTCGGAAGAGTCCATAACGGCGAATGAAACGCGGCTGCAGGTAACCCCTCCACCCAATCTCTTCAACCAGAGCGGGGAGGAAATACCAGAGAGAACCTACCGCCGGGAGCCCGAAAAATGCGCTTTGTGAGGGCGGAACGACGTGGCCCCAACCGTGGAGGCTCCAAAGCATTCTGGAGTGGAAGTAAGTTGCGAACGGCCCGACGAACGCGATGGCCGCCGGGATTAAGACCGCGATCGCCAGATATTGGATACGGGGAATCCGAAGCATCGCGGGAATCATTTTTCTTCCGCTCTTGCCGAGCGCGACGCAAACGAACGCGAGTGACACAAGTGCGTAGAAGATTCGATTCAACCAAAGAAACAAATCCGGGTGTAGTTGCGTGAACCGGATGATTCCTACGTAGCCGGATACGGCAAGCAGGACTTCGGGGAATCCAGTGATTAAAACCATGCCCACCATCATCCAAACGAAAAACATGGTGCGACGGTGTTCGCCTTCCGATGAGGAAGCGTCGAGAATTGAAACGGCCGGAAGACGGATTGGGAGCGTGGCGCGCCGCCAGATGTACAGAACGTAGAACGACGCTATGAGAATGAATCCGAGGCTTGCGAATTGGAAACCAGTGCCGAGGTTCACAGCTAGAGCGGGCAGGATGCGCGGCTCCCACAGGCCGTGGGCGCCCGGCAATTGACTTACAAAGTACGCGGGCTCGCCTGCATCGCGAAACCAGAAGAACGCAACGATCACATTTGCAAATAGGCCTATGGCGGCTGGAAGCAGTATTGAGTCCAGCAGCCGTCGCGCTGGTTTTTTAACCCCGACTAGGCCGAGATAGTATGCCGTCACCCCAGCCACGCATATCGGCAGTGACATTAGGTACGAACAACCAGCCCAAAGGAACGGCTTATAGTGGTAAACCGACTGCGGCCACCAGCGAAGGTTGAGGGAAATGAATAGAAAGGTCGCGCCTGACAAGAGCAGCCAGCTAGTAGGATCCGCTGGGAAACACGAGCGAGCGAATGCGGCGGCGCGCCTGGTGATAAGTGAAAAGGACATTGACAGGGCGATTATGATTCAGGCGAGTGGGTTGATGCTACTCAAAGTTCGCGCAGAGTGCGACTTTTCGACACTACTTGCTTGTTAGAAGTTTGTCGAATTGGGGTTCGGTGAGGATTGTTACGCCTAGGGCTTTGGCTTTGTCGAGCTTGGAGCCGGCGTCTTCGCCTACTACGACGTAGGTGGTTTTCTTGCTTACTGAGTTGCCGGGTTTGCCGCCGTGGGAGACTACCAGGGCTTCGGCTTCTTCGCGGCTGCGTTTGGCGAGGGTGCCGGTGAAGACGAACGTCATGCCTGCGAAGCGGGCGGACACCGGGGCTTGTTGCTCTTCTTTCATGTTCACTCCAACCGCGCGGAGATGTTCGATGAGCTTGCGATTGGCGGATTCGGAGAAAAATTCGCGCACGCCTTCGGCTACTTTCGGTCCTACTTCAGGGACTTCGATCAATTCTACTACGCTGGCTTCTGCCAGCTTGACCATCGAGCCGAAATGTTCGGCGAGGAGTTGCGCGGTGCGTTCGCCGACGAAGGGCATGCCGATCGCGTAGATCAGGCGAGCCAGGGTGTTCTTCTTGCTGCCGGCGATTTCGTCGAGGAGATTTTGCGCGGATTTTTCGCCCATGCGCTCGAGATTTTCCAGCGTCTTCAGGTCGAGCTTGTAAAGGTCCGCGAAATCCTTCACTAAATTCTTTTCGAGCAGCTGGTCCACGATTTTTTCACCGAGGCCGTCAATGTTCATGGCGTGGCGGCCGGCGAAATGCAGCAGCGATTCCCTCTTGCGCGCGGGACAGGAAACGTTCACGCAGCGGTAGGCGACTTCGCCTTCGGTGTGGTGGACGCGCGTGCCGCAGACCGGGCATTTCTCCGGCATCTTGAATTCTTTTTCTTCTTTGCCGTGCTTCACTACTTTCAGAACGTGGGGGATTACTTCACCGGCGCGTTCGACGAGCACGGTGTCTCCGGCGTGGACGCCGAGGCGCTGCACTTCGTCCATGTTGTGCAGGGTGGATTTGGTGACGGTGACGCCGCCGATTTGCACTGGCTCGAAAACGGCGAACGGAGTGAGCACGCCGGTGCGGCCGACGCTGACTTCAATTTGTTTGAGGACGGTGGTTTCCTGGTGGGCTTGATATTTATACGCGATGGCCCAGCGGGGAGCTTTGGAGGTGAAGCCCAGCTCGTTCTGCAGGCCGACTTCGTTCACTTTTACCACGATTCCATCAATGTCGTAACCGAGTTTCTCGCGCTTGGCGTCCCACTTAGTGATGTAGTCCTCCACTTCCGCGATACCGTGGCAGAGCGCCCAGTCTGCGCTGACCTTGAATCGCAAATCGTCGAGCGCTTCGAGGACTTCGGAGTGGCGTTTCTTCGGGACTCGGCCGTCCACTAACAGGTAGTACGCGAAAAAACCGAGACCGCGCGACGCGGTGATGTTCGGATCGAGAACACGCACAGAGCCGGCGGCTGCGTTGCGCGGATTCTTGTACCGACTTTCGCCTTTGGCGTCTTGCTGTTCGTTCATGGCTTCGAAAGCTTTGCGGGTCATGATGGCTTCGCCGCGGACTTCGAAGTTGCCTGCGAGACCTGCTTTCTTGAGCTGAGCGGCGTCAATCCACAGGGGAATCGAGCGAATGGTGCGCACGTTGGGAGTGACGTCTTCGCCCGTGGTGCCATCTCCGCGCGTGACGCCGCGGACCAGCGCACCTTTTTCGTAAATCAGCGACATGCTCAGGCCGTCGAATTTGTGTTCGGTGACGTATTCCACTTTTTCACGGCCGGTGAGTTCGCGGACGCGGCGATCAAAATTCGCGAGCTCATCGAATGAGAAGGCGTTGTCGAGGCTGATCATCGACGTTTTGTGCCGCACGGTCTGGAAGCCTTCGCGCGGAACGCCGCCGACACGTTTGGTGGGCGAATCCGGCGTGACCAGCTTCGGATTTTCGGCTTCCAGCTTCTTCAACTGGTTCATCAGCTTGTCGAAAGCTGCGTCGGAAATTTCCGGATCGTCATTCACGTAGTACAAATATTCGTGATGCCGGATTTTCTCGCGCAAACGATCGATTTCTTTCGCAACCGCGCTGTTCTTAGCCATGAACACTCCGTGCCAATGCCATCGGTGAATTGCGCCGGGTATTATACAATGGCCGTTTAGTTTCACAGGATGAACGCAAACCTATGCCTGAAGGAATTCGTGAAGCGCTGCTGATCTACAACCCCACTAGCGGGGGGCGGCGGCACCGACGCTTTTTGGAAATCGAGAAGGCCGTGCGGATTCTGAAGGAAGCCGGAATCACGACGGAGATTGCCGCTACTACCGAAGCGGGATCCGCGCAAGGGATCGCCCGGCAGGCGGTGCAGCAACGCCGCGGAATGGTGATTGCCTGCGGCGGCGATGGCACGATCAATGAAATCATCAACGGACTGGCGGGTAGCGCGGTGCCGATGGCGCTGCTTCCGGCCGGAACTGCGAATATTCTGGCGAAAGAACTGCGCATTCCGTGGGACATTCCGCATGCGGCGCGACTGATTCCTGGTGGCGTTATTCGACGCGTTGCTCTGGGACTGGCCACTTCGACGAACGGATCGCATTCTGCCGACATGCCTTGTGGTGGGCGCTATTTTCTCAGCGTAGGCGGGGCGGGGCCGGACGGCGCGATCGTGAATGCGGTGAACGGCGAATTGAAAAAGCGCGCTGGGGTCTTGGCTTATTGGGCGGAGGGGATTCGCCAACTGGTTCGCTACGATTTTCCCGAGATGCGGGTGCGCTCGGACGGACAGGAACATCTGGCGTCAATTCTGGTGGTCGGTAGGACTGTCAATTATGGCGGGCCGTTCAAGATCACAACCGGCGCGAACCTTTTCGAAGATTCCTTCGAGTTTCTAACGAATTCGACGCGCAGCCGGCTGCGTTACATGCTTTGTTTGCCTGCTTTGTGGATGGGAAAACTGCGCAGCATGGAAGGCATCGCGGCGTGGAAGCACACCGAAGTGATTTGCGAATCGGCGAACGGGGCCGTGGTGTACGCGCAGGTGGACGGCGAGCCGATTGGGCCTTTGCCGCTGGCGTTTCGGATTGTTCCGGACGCGCTTTCGCTGGTTACGCCGGCTACATTGAAATAGTAGAGTTGCGCTCGGAAAAACACGATGGGTTCGCTGCGCTAGCTGCGCGCTGAATACACTACCGTGGAGATTCTCACTCACGCGTTGCTATCTTTGATGCTGGCGCGGGCTGGCCAGACATTTTTGCCGCGTTACGGCGCGGCGATGCTGATTGTGTCCGGCGTCGCGGCGGATCTTGATTTCGTAAGTTACCTCGGCGGTCCCGCGGCGTTTCTGCGATTTCATCGCGGTATGCTGCACTCAGTCCCCTGCTCTGTTGTGTTGGTCTGTGCGATCGCGCTTGCATTCTGGGCCGTTGCCAGACGGCATGCTGCAACAAATCCGGATTCGAAATTTTGCCCCCTGAGTTTCGTTGAGGCACTCGCGGTTTGTGCCGTCGGCGTGGCCGCGCATTTGCTTTTGGATCTCGCGAGCGGAATTGGCGTGCAATTGCTTTGGCCGTTTCGGCAGGGCTGGACCGCGTGGAATCTGCTCAGCAATCTCGATCCCTGGATTTTGGCGCTTCTAGTGTTGGGTTTGCTGTTGCCCATGGTGTTTCGCTTAGTCAGCGAGGAGATTGGGGAGCGGGAGAAAAGGCCGCGGGGGCAGCGCGCCGCCTTCATCACTTTGCTGCTGCTTCTGATTTACGTCGGAGCGCGAGCTGGACTGCACAGCCGCGCCGTGGACGAACTGAATTCGCGCGAGTATCGCGGAGCTGCGCCGCTCGCTACCGGAGCCTTCCCTTCCGCGCTCTCGCCGTTTGCGTGGCGAGGGTTGGTTTCTACTGACAACACCATTGACCAGATTGAGATTTCGCTTGCGCCTCGCGCGGGACTTGATCCGGATCGGGCCACGCCGCACTTCAAACCTGAAGATTCAAAGGCGCTGGAAGCGGCGGAAAACACGCCGGCTGCGAAGACATTTTTGCAGTACGCGCGATTTCCGCTGGCCAGTTTGGAGCGCGACGAGGAGGGTTATCGGTTCGCACTGCGCGACATGCGGTTTGCGTCCAGCGACTACGGTGCGGAAAACATTATTGTCCGCGTAGGGCTAAGCGCCGATTTGCGGGTGACGCGGCAGGAATTTCGCTACGCCAACTCTGTGGCTCGCTAAAGACAACTTTGTGAGCTGTTCGAAGGTAGAGCAGGAATTACGGTTTCGCCGCAGAAGAGTGGAATACGAAGTGGGTGAGGATGTACAGCAGCAACATGAGCGCCAGCACGGCTATCGCGAAGGTCCCGCCGTGGGATTTCAGGTATCCGAGCGCGGCGTCGCCGTAGCGCACCGCGAGAATTCCTTCGCCGCCGTAGCGCAGGCCGCGGCCCAGGATAATGGCGAGTATGAAGGTGCGTGGCGGGACCTGGAAAACTCCTTCGGCCAGGACGAACGGCTTGAATGGCATCGGCGGCGGGAGCACCGCGGGAATAAACGCACTGAGAAATCCGTTGTTATCAACCCACTCTTTGATTTTTTCCGCCTTGCCGCCCGCATGCTTGCGAAAAAAGGCCTCGCCGGCTCTTTCCGCGAGGAAATAGAGGACCAGGCAGCCGGAGAGCGAGCCGAACGCCGCCATCGCTGCGTAATAGGGCATCCGCGCGTGGTTGGCGATGCATAGTTCGATCAGGACCGCATCCGGGAAAAATGGGAAGGAAAGCAACGACGAATCAAAGAAGGTGACGACGAATAATCCGCCGCCGCCGAAGGCCATCACCAGGCCTTGCAGCCACACGAATATTTTTCGCCGCCCCATATTTGCAAATTGCTCCTGGAATTTCGAACGATTGTAACAGACTTTCCCCGCCCCTCCGGCGCGCCCGCAAGTCTGTCGCGCATCGTAAAATTGCTCTATCGCATCCGCTCAGTTAGAATTTGCGCTTGAACAATTCCACTTCATCTTCAACCTTGCTCGACAAATTGAACGACCGGCAGCGCGAAGCTGTGCTGGCCACCGAAGGGCCGCTGCTGGTGCTGGCCGGCGCGGGCACGGGCAAGACCCGCGTGATCACCTATCGCGTCGCCCACCTTATCGAACTGGGCGTGCCGGGTAGCGCGATTCTCGCCGTCACCTTCACCAACAAAGCGGCGAGCGTGATGAAAGAGCGCATCAGCGACCTGCTGCGCTCGACTGGACGCGATGCGTCGGAGGTGTGGGTCTCGACGTTTCATTCATTCTGCGCGCGCTTGATTCGGCGGGAATCGCAGCATCTGGGGCTGCCTCGCGATTTCGCAATTTACGATGATGATGACCAGACCGCGGCCGTAAAACGCGCCCTGGTGCAGCTGGATCTTTCCACCGACGATTACCCGCCGCGCAGCGTGCGCGCGCAGATCAGTTACGCGAAAAATCACGGGCTCACCGCGGACGAAATGGCCGCCGCGGCCGCCGAAGCCCGCGATGACGCGCGCAAACAAGCCGCTGAAGTTTTCCGCGTTTACAACGAGATTTTGCGCAAAGCTGCGGCGCTGGATTTTGACGATTTGCTGCTGCGCGCGGTGGAGTTGCTGCGCGAACATGCGGATGTGCGCGCGGCGTGGAATGCGCGTTTCCATTATTTGATGGTGGATGAATTTCAGGATACCAATCGCTCGCAGGAAGAGCTGGTGCGTCTGCTCGCCGGAGCGCGCAAGAACGTGTGCGTCGTGGGCGACGAGGACCAGTCCATTTACGCTTGGCGCGGGGCTCGGGCTGGAAATTTGAAACGCTTCACGACCGATTTTCCGGAAGCGAAGCTGATTCGGCTGGAGGAAAATTACCGCTCGACGCAGACGATCCTCGATGCGGCCGCGGCTGTGGTGAAAAACAATTCCGACCGGCTGGGAAAAACCCTACAAGCGACATCGGGAGCCGGCGCACGCTTGAAATTTTTTGAGGCGCAGGATTCTTCGGCGGAGGCTGAGTTTATCTGCGGCCAATTGTCCGGGCTGGTGCGCGGCGAGCCGGATGCGCGGATTGCGGTGCTGTACCGGACGGGCGCGCAGTCGCGTTCGTTTGAAGAAGTGCTGCGGCGGCTGGGGATACGCTACCGCGTGGTGGGGGGATTCAGCTTTTACGAGCGCGCGGAGGTGCGCAACGCGCTGGCGTATGTTCGCCTGATATTTCATCCCGAGGACGATGTGGCTTTGCTGCGCGTGCTGAATGTGCCGCCGCGCGGGATCGGCGCGGTGACCGTTGCGGCACTGGAAGCACGCGCAAGGGATACTTCGCAATCGCTTTGGTCCGTGATTTCGAGTGGCGAGTTTCTTACGGGCAAGAAATTCAGCGGGGCGCTGCGGTCTTTCTGCAAGCTGATCGAGGATTTGCAGAAGGATTGCCAGGATATGCAGCCGACTCGGTTGATCGAGCGCGTGCTGAGCAGCACCGGGTATCTGGATTGGGTGGAGCAGCAGGACAATCTGGAGCACACTTCGCGGGCGGAAAATCTTCGCGAGCTAGCCAACGCGATGGCCGAAGCTACCGAGCAGGGGCAGACGCTCGAAGACGTGTTGGATCAAGCCGCGCTCGCGAGCGATTCGGACCAGTATGACGACACGATTCCTGTTTCGCTGATGACTTTACACAGTGCAAAGGGTCTGGAATTCGACGCCGTATTTCTCGCCGGACTCGAAGAGGGTCTTTTGCCACACGGGCGCGCGCTGGGCAGCAATGCCGAAGTCGAAGAGGAGCGGCGGCTATTTTACGTGGGTATGACTCGCGCGAAGCAGTCGCTGGTTCTCTCTCGTGCGGTGTATCGACGCACTTACGGCGAAGAGCGCTTGCGCGCGGCGCTGCCTTCCCGTTTTCTGGCGGAAATTCCCGGAGATTTGATTGAGGCGGCGCTCGGTTCGCAATCCGAGCCCGGCGAAACGCGGCGCTACGAGCCTGACCCGGAATTTTCGGAGAATTATGCTTACCGGCAGAAGACGCGCACGCCTTACGGTCAGGCGTCGCGCGGTGCGAAGCGCTCGTCGAAGGATCCACTAATTGGCGCACGCGTGCGCCATTCCAAATATGGCGTTGGAACGATCATCGAAGTCGAAGGCGAAGGCGAAGACCGCAAGCTAACCGTGAGCTTCCAGGACCACGGAGCGAAGAAGCTCATCGAGCGCTACGCCAACCTGCAACTCGCTTGAGGCGCGGTTTTGCAAATCGTCATTACACCGCACAAACACGCTAGGACGATCCGCTGTGCTGTAGGATGATGGCGCTGTCGGACGCCGATAGCGCGCGCGGCTGCGCTGGCGCCATAGATTCCTTACCCTGTCTCCTGGCGCGAAGGGTTGCACCGTAGCTTGTCGCAGGGTAAAGTTTCTCGCTCTCCCACAGGGAAGGTGACGATTGGGCGCACAGCTTTTCCGCAAAAAGAACATTGACCAGCTTATTTCCGACTCGGAACGGCCTGAACACCGGCTCAAGAAATCGCTCGGCTGGTTGAGCCTCACGTCGCTGGGCATTGGCGCGGTCATTGGCTCGGGAATCTTCACGATCATCGGTACCGCGATCGCCGGGCAAAAGCTGCAGTTCAAATCCGTGCTGAACGCTCCCTTGCTGGAATATCTGATTTATCACTCGGCTTCGTTCGGGCGTCCTGGTGCCGGTCCGGCGATTGCGTTGTCGTTCGTGCTGGTGGGAGTTGTATGCGCTTTCGCGGCGCTTTGCTACGCCGAGCTTGCGGCGATGATTCCGATCGCGGGCAGCGCTTACACGTACACATACGCGACTATGGGCGAACTAATCGCGTGGATTATTGGCTGGGATTTGATTCTGGAGTACGCGGTTTCCAATATGGCCGTGAGCGTCGGATTTTCAGCGCACGTAGTGAATTTGCTGGATTGGTTTGGAGTTCATCCCAGCCTGCGCTGGATTACGCCCGCTTATCTTCCCGCGGGACTTGTGGATCTGCAGGGAAATCCTCTCTACGATCCTGGCTGGCACTTCGGATTCAACTGGCCGGCTTTTATTATCGTGATGTTGCTCACGGTGATTCTGGTGCGCGGGATCCGCGAGTCAGCGAACGCCAACAACATTATGGTGCTGTTGAAGATAACCGCGATCATGGTGTTTGTGATTTTTGCCTCGCGCTACGTGCATCCGGCGAACTGGCATCCCTTCGCGCCAAACGGATGGCCGGGGATTCTGACGGGCGGCTCGATTATTTTCTTCACGTACATTGGATTTGATTCCGTTTCGACGGCGGCGGAAGAATGCAAGAACGCCAAGCGGGATGTGCCCGTCGGAATTATCGCTACGCTGGTGATTTGCACGATCTTGTACATCGCGGTCGTGGTGGTGTTGACGGGGCTGGTGCGCTGGGAGACGCTGCTGGACGACGCGGCGCCGGTCGTGAACACCCTGAAGCGACTGGGCTTCAGAAATATCCAGCTGATCGTGCTGCTGGGCGCATTGACGGGGATGATTTCTTCTCTGCTTGTATTTCAACTCGGCCAGGCGCGGGTTTGGTTCGCGATGTCGCGCGACGGCTTGTTGCCGGGCGTTTTTGGCCACGTGCACAAAATCTTCCGTACTCCGGATTTTTCTACGATTGTTGCCGGATTTCTGGTGGGCATTCCCGCCGGGCTCCTGGATATCGGCACACTGGCTGACCTTTCCAACATCGGAACGTTGTTCGCCTTCGCGTTGGTGGCGGGGGGCGTGCTGATTTTGCGTTATAAGCAGCCGGATCGTCCGCGGGCATTTCGCGCGCCGGGCGGAATCCTGGCGCCGGTAATTACGATTCTCACGTGCCTGCTCTTGATGGCCGGGCTGCCGATTACCAACTGGATTCGATTTATCGTGTGGCTTCTAATCGGATTGTGTTTTTATTATTTTTACGGGCGCCGCCACAGCCAGCTTTCCGATGCGAATATCAAGGCGGATGCCGATAAGGGTAAAGCGAGGTAATGCGCCGTTCGCTGCAACGTGCCTTGATTCTGTCGGCGGGGATTTTAGTCCTCGGCTTGGCGCCGCTCTTTGGTTGGGGCGAAACTGCGGACCGCCTGGTGACCAATCGGGCGGTGGACACGCTGCCGCAGGAAATGCAGCCGTTTTTCTACGCGAACCGGCAGTTTCTGGTGGAGCATGTGGGCGCGGCGGACGATACGGACGCGAAAAATGGGGCTGCGCGTCACACGGATTTCATTCAGCTGGATCACTACGGGCCATTTCCCTTCTCCGCTTTGCCGCGCGAGTACAATGCTGCGATCACGAAATTCAACCGGCGCGTTCTGGAGCAATACGGAATTCTTCCTTGGGAGATCGGTTTTTACAGCAAAAAGCTTACCGACGCGTTTCGCGAGCATGATTGGAACCAGGTGAGAATGTACGCCGCTACTTTGGCGCACTACGTGAACGCGGCGCATGATCCTTTCAACACCACGATTAACACGGATGGGAAGCTTTCAGCGCAGCCCGGCGTTAATGAGCGCTTCTCCAGTGGGTTGGTGGACCGCTATCAATTGTTTTTCTTTGTGCAGCCAAACGAAGCCGTGTTCATTCACGATCCCACGGACCATGCTTTCGAACTTTGCCTGACTTCGCATTCCTGGCTGGAAAACGTGCTGCTCGCCGATCGGCGCGCGCACCAGGGGCTCTCCGCTTACTCGCAGGACTACTACGACAAGTTTTATTCGCTGGCTGGAGCGATTCTGGTCCGCCAGCTTTCGGACGCCTCCACCGATGTGGGCTCGTATTGGTTGACGGCCTGGATCAATGCCGGGCGACCGCAATTGCCGCAGCAATAGAATGGACCTGAAAACACAGTCAGCTCGGCCGCCCATGGCGATTGACGCCTTGCCGAAAGCGGAATTGCATTTGCATCTGGAAGGATCGATTCGCCCGGAGACCACCATAAAACTGGCGGCGCGCCATGGCGTCGTTGTGATGCCCGAGGAAGTGGCGGCGCGTTACGACTTCTCCAACTTCAACGGATTTCTGGAAACGTTCAAGTGGGTGACTTCTTTTCTGCGCACTCCGGATGACTATGCGCTGATCACCCGGCAGTTGTGCGAAGAGCTGGTGCGCCAGAACGTGGTGTATGCCGAACTGACGATTTCGGCGGGCGTGATCTTGCGCCGGACGCAAAATCTGGAAGCGATCGTTTCGGCCATTCGCGATGCCACGCAGTCCGCACCTCTTGCGCGCTTGCGTACTGCGTTCATCCTGGATGCCGCGCGGCAATTCGGTCACGATCCAGCGAAGGAAGTTGCAGCCTGCGCTGCCAAGCTGCAGCCTTTGGGCGTGGTGGCGTTTGGCATGGGCGGCGACGAGCTCGCCTATCCGACAATCAATTTTCGCCCGGCCTTTGATCTGGCGCGACACGACGGACTGCACGTTGTGTGCCACGCCGGAGAGATTGGCGGGCCGGATTCGGTGCGCGAGGCCATCGAACTGCTGGGCGCGGAGCGAATTGGGCATGGCATTGCGGTGATGCGCGATACGGCATTCGCGGACACTCTGGCGATGCGGCGCGTGGTGCTGGAAATCTGCCCCACAAGTAATTTGTGTACCGGCGCGTTGGCCCGGCAGACGGAAAAAGTCGACGCTTCACTGCGAGATCATCCGCTGCCGGATTTCATCAAACGCGGAATTGCGGTTACGCTTTCGACGGATGATCCCGGTATGTTTGATACTGACCTGCTGACGGAATATTCCAACGTCGCGTCGCTGGGCGTGTCCACGCAGCACCTGGTGCAGCTGATGGAACAGAGTTTTCACGCCGCATTCCTGCCACCGGATGAGAAGCGAAAATATTTGGTCGATTTTCGTACGGCGGCGGATTCGGCGGGGCTGCTATAATCCGAGCGATGAAAGCACACGTCTGGGTAATGCTGAAGTCCACCGTTCTCGATCCACAGGGTCAAACCATTCAACGAGCGTTGTCGTCCTTGGGATATTCCACGGTGCAAGATGTGCGTCAGGGCAAATTTTTCGTGCTGGCGCTGGATGGCCTGAACCGCGAGGAAGCACAGACGCAGGTGGAACGGATAGCGAAGGACGTACTCACCAATCCCGTGATTGAGGAGTTCCGATTCGAAATATTGGAGTGACGGGCCTGCCGGTTCCTGGGCCGTTCTATGTGCAGCGTAACGTCCGCCGCACTGGTGCTGGTCGCCGCCGTTGTCTGATTCTGCTGATATGCTAACCTTATTCTAGGCGCAGCTGCCCATCGCTTCGATCCCAAGGCAGCTTCCAGGAGCAAGTTCCCGTGTGCGGAATTGTCGGTTACATTGGCAACAAACCCGTGGTGCCGCTGATTCTGGATGGGCTGAAGCGCCTGGAATATCGCGGTTATGATTCCGCCGGGATTGCCGTGGTGCAAAAAAACGGAAAGCTCGAAATTCGTCGCGCGCCCGGCAAGCTGCACAACCTGGAAGAATCCATCCGAATCACGCCGCTGGAAGGCGTTTACGGCATCGGCCACACGCGCTGGGCCACGCACGGACGCCCCACTGAAGAAAACGCTCACCCTCATCGCGATTGCAGCGGCGAAATTGTGGTCGTGCACAACGGCATTATCGAAAACTACCTCGAACTGAAGCACCAGCTCATCGCCGAAGGGCACAAATTCCTCACCGAGACCGACACCGAAATCATTACCCACCTGATCGAGAAGTTTTCTCCGGGCGCGTCGCTCGAAGCGGCCGTGCTGAAGTCTGTAAAGCTGATGACCGGCGCATTTGCGCTGGTGGCTTTATCCACGCGCGATCCTTTGAAGATCGTCGCCGCGCGGCTTGGCCCGCCGATTGTCGTGGGGCTTGGTGAAAAGGAATTCTTCGTCGCCAGTGACATCCCCGCAATTCTGCAGCACACGCGCAGCGTATTTTTTCTGGGCGATGGCGAACTCGCGGTGCTGACGCCGCAGGGCGTCTGTGTGACGGATTTTCAGGGCCGGCCGGTAAAGCGCGAGCCGCAGCATGTGACCTGGGACCCGATCATGGCGGAAAAGGGCGGGTTCAAACATTTCATGCAGAAGGAAATCTTCGAGCAGCCGCGCGCGGTGCGCGACACTCTGCTCGGGAGAATTTCGCAGGACACCGGCAAAGTGTTCCTCGACCAGATGGACATCAGCGAGAAGGAATTCCAGAATTTTGAAGGTGTGAAGATCATCGCCTGCGGTACAAGCTGGCATTCCGCGCTGGCCGGCAAATTCATGATCGAACGCCTGGCGCATTTGCCCGTGGAAGTGGATTACGGCAGCGAATTCCGTTATCGCGATCCAATCGTTAATAAGCATCATCTGGTGATCGCCATCAGCCAGTCGGGCGAGACGGCCGACACGCTGGCGGCGCAGCGGGAATCGCGCCAAAAAGGCGCGAAGATTCTGGGGATCTGCAACGTGGTTGGTTCGATGCTGACGCGCGAGGCCAACGGGACGATTTACACGCACGCCGGACCGGAAATCGGCGTCGCGTCCACCAAAGCATTTACCGGGCAATTGACCGCGCTGATGCTCACGGCGCTTTACCTGGCGCAGGTGCGCGGCAAACAGACGCCGGCAGCTGCGAGAACGTTGATGCAGGAACTGACGCGCATCCCCCACAAAATTGAAACGATTCTGCAACACGACGCGGAGCTGGAAGAACTCGGGCGGCTCTTTTTCCGCCACACGGATTTTCTGTACCTGGGGCGCGGAATCCATTACCCCATCGCACTGGAAGGCGCGTTGAAGCTCAAGGAAATTTCCTATATTCATGCGGAGGGATACCCGGCGGGAGAAATGAAGCATGGGCCGAACGCGTTGATTGACGAGGATCTGCCCGTGGTGGTGATCGCCACGCGCGACGAATCGGACCCGGGTTCCATGACGCGCTACGAGAAAACCATTTCAAACATGCAGGAAGTGAAAGCGCGCGACGGAATCGTAATCGCCGTGATTACCGAAGGCGACCGCCAGGCGCGCGAAATCGCTAATCACGTGGTGGAAGTGCCGGCTGCGCCTGAGCTGCTTGCACCGATACTTGAAATTGTTCCGTTGCAACTGCTGGCGTATCACATCGCGGTGCGGCGCGGTTGCGACGTGGACCAGCCGCGCAACCTCGCGAAATCCGTCACTGTCGAATAGCGGATTCGCGGTCCTTTCCGGCCATTTGTTTCGCGGCTTGTAATTCGCAGGTTCCCCTTCGTGTTGCTGTGTTCTAGAATTACGGGATGATGCGCCACCACCTCTTCCACAAGTTCTCGTCGTTCATCTGCGCTGGCCTTCTCTTCGGTATCGCATTCACACCGTTGTCTGCGTCTCGTCCTCTCGCGGCGCCGCAAAATGCTCGTCCCGGAACAGCACGCCTGGATTCCGTGCTGGTTGCGGGCTCCATGCGATTTACTTCGGAGCAGATCACGGCGGCTATCGGCCTGCATCCCGGCGCGACCGTTGGCCGCGAGGAATTACAGGGCGCGGCCGACAAATTGGCGGCGCTCGGATTGTTCTCTAATATCCAATATCGTTTTGCGACCGTCGCGAACGGTGTGAAGGTCACGTATCAAGTCTCGGATGTGCCGGCGCTGCCCGTCACCTTCGATAATTTTCCGTGGTTCACCGACGAAGAATTGGCCGCTGGGTTGAAAAGTTCGGGAATCCTGTTCGATGGCGGGGCGCCGACGAAGGGCACGATTCTGGATGCGATCTCGGACGCGCTCGAAAAGATTCTGGATGCACACAACGTGCATGCGCGCGTCTCCCACGAAGTCATCGCGCATCCCTTCAACAACCAAACCGTGCAGGAATTTCGCGTGGCGAACACGGATTTGACGATTCAGAAGATTGATTTTTCCGATCCTCTGGCGCAGAACGACCGAGTGGTGCAGGAGCGCCTTCCGGATCTGATCGGCAAGCCCTACTCGCGCAGCCGTGTTGAACTTTTTGAGTTCGAACAAGTGCGCCCGGTGTATCTAACGCATGCGTATTTGAATGTGCAATTCGGGCAGCCAGCCGTGCATTTTGCCGCGAATCCGGCGAGTCCGCTTTCCGGGCAATTGATCGTCGCGGCGCCGATTAATGTGGGCGTCCCGTATCTGTGGGCCGGCGTGGAATGGAAGGGCAACGATTCCGTTCCGGCGCAGGATCTGAACAAATTTTCCGCGCTGCTGCCCGGCGACCCGGCGGACGGAAATAAAATTCAGTCCATCTGGGAAACGGCGCGGGCGGCGTACGCGCAACTCGGATTTCTGGACGCCGCTTTGAATCCCACGCCGAAGTTCGATGATCAGACCAAACGCGTGACGTATGTGGTGGAGGTCACCGAAGGCCCGCAATATCACATGGGAAAACTTGTGCTCACCGGCCTCTCGATTGAGGGTGAGCGCCGGCTTAGGAAAGCCTGGAGTATCGCGCCCGGCGCGGTTTTCGATAAGAGCGTGTACGACGATTTCGTCAACACGGGAATCAAGGCCGCGTTTGTGGGGCTGCCCGTTCATTACGAAAAGACTGGCAAGTTTCTGCAGCTCGATCCGCAAAATGCGAAAGTGGATGTGCTGCTGGATTTTCAGTAGGCGGAATTCAGTTATACTGGCTCGACTATGTCCAGCGTTTCACGATTGCCAATCACTACAACTGCCGCCGCTCAGCTGGCAGTGGATTCTTCGCATGCGCTTGCCAAGCAGGAAAAACTTTCTACTGCTCTGCGCGGGCTGGATTCCGTGCTCGTAGCGTTTTCCGGCGGAGCTGATTCGGCTTATCTTGCCTGGGCGGCGCACCAAGTGTTGGGGGAGCGCGCGCTGGCTATCACAGCGCTTTCCGCTAGTTTTTCTCGTCACGATCGCGAGCAGACTGATGCTTTTATTGCCGCCACCGGGCTGCGTCACGAATTCATCGAAACGCACGAACTGGAAAATCCACTGTACGTCGCCAACAACGCGGACCGCTGCTACCACTGTAAGGACGAGCTCTTCGACCAGATGGACGCGCTCGCGCGCTCGCGCCAGTTCGCGGCAATCGCCTACGGAATCAATGCAGATGATACGCGCGATTTCCGGCCGGGGCATCGCGCGGCGCATGAACATCACGTGCTGGCCCCGCTGCTGGACGCCGCGCTGTATAAAGCGGAGATTCGGTTCCTGTCGCAGCGCGCTGGGTTGGCTACGTGGAACCGTCCCGCGTCGGCTTGCCTTTCATCGCGCGTGCCGTACGGCACGGCGGTGACCCCTGAGCTGCTCGCGAAAATCGATCGCGCCGAAGCAGTTTTGCGCGCGCTGGATTTCCGCCAATTTCGTGTGCGCGCGCATGGCGACCTGGCGCGTATCGAGATTGCTGCGGACGAACTTGCGCGGGGATTCGAGCCGGCGATCGCGCGACAGATTGCCGACGGCGTTAAGGGCGCTGGCTTCGCTTTCGTCACCGTAGATTTGGAAGGCTATCGCCAAGGCTCCCTTAATTCGCTCCTCAAAATCAAGTAACCTCCGCCCTCGCCCCGCACCGTCATCCTGCTTGCCCTGAGTGATTTTGCGAAGGGAGCCCAGCGAAGGATCTCTCTTCTGCCTCCTCGTCGTTCCAACCCCAAGCTTATCCGCCCTGTGCGCGCGGAACTTCTAGTTGCGCTTTCTCGTATATCTCTGATAGGAAGGATGGCCGGGCGCCATCACCAAAGATGCCCGAGATGCCAGCTTTCAAACGGCGAACACAAAAAATGACGCGCTCACACAAACTCGGTTGGATATCACTGGCAGTCTGCACAGCATTGCTGCTCGCTGGATGCAGGTCGCAACCCAGCGCCGAAGGAACATTCGACAAGACTTTCACGGTGAATGGCCCTGTACGCATTGAACTGACCAACGGCAGCGGAGACGCGCATATCAGCGCGGGTGCACCGGGCGAGGTGCGCGTGCACGGCGAGATCGAGGCGCACTCGTGGTCTGAAAAAAACAGCCAGGAACGCGTGCAGGAAATCGCAGCGAACCCCCCGCTCTCTCAGGAAAGCAACATGATCCGCATCGGCGGGTCCGGACAGCACACCAACAACGTTTCGATTGACTATACGATCGTCGTGCCGGCCGACGCGGAGATTCACGCGGCTACCGGCTCGGGCGATGTGGAAGTAGACGGTATCAAGGGCCCGGCAAATTTCGTTTCCGGCTCCGGCGGAATCACCGCTTCGAATATTTCCGGGGACGTGCAGGCCATGACCGGCAGCGGCGAGATCAAATTTTCGCGGGTGCAAGGACAGGTGCAAGCGACTACCGGTTCTGGCGACATTAGGCTCGAGGATGTGCGCAATCAGGTGCGACTGCACAGCGGCTCCGGCGGCATGGAAATCACGAATCCCACTGACTCCCTGGAAGCCGGCACCGGAAGTGGAGATATTACGATCAAGGGCGCGTCCGCGGACTTACGGCTGCGGACGGGTTCGGGCGATGTGGACATTGAAGGCAATCCCGCTGGTTCAAATTATTGGGACATTCGCACCAGTTCTGGCGATGTTGTGTTACAAGTTTCGCCGTCCGCTAGCTTTCGCCTGATGGCGCATTCGAATTCGGGGGATATTGACGCAGCGATTCCCATCGTGATGGAAGGGACTACGCAAAAACATGAGCTGCGCGCGCGGCTCGGCGATGGGAAAGCGCGCGTCGAGGTGCAGACTTCTTCTGGCAGCATTTCCTTGAAATGATGGGTGCTTGTAATTCCCTGCTCACGCTTACGCTTTCGCGCTAGAATTGCGTTTGGAGTGTTGCTACGCTGAGCATTCTGAGAGGATTTAGTTGTCATTCCCAGCCCGCGAAAGCCGATCTGCGATCCCCCGTCCTTTCTGCCTGCTTTGCATTTTCGGCGTTTTTCTTGCTGGGGCGTGGTGTGCGCGCGCGCAAAATACTGCGCCACCGGCCAGTGCGGAAAAAACGCCGTCTGATGCTATTTCCAAGAAAGACGCCAACCCCGAGACTGAATTGCAAAAGACGATCGCGGATGCGGGCAACGATCGCGGGGCGCTCGTGCGCAATCTGGAGCGTTATCTGCAGCGTTTTCCGGATGCGCCTCGCAAGGCGGCGGTGTTTCGCGCGTTGGTGGAATCCTGCCAGCAGGTGCAGGACGATGCTTGCGCACTCAAGTATTCCGAACAATTGATCGCGCTCCGCCCGGATGATTCCGAAATCATGATGCTGGCCGTGGGTCTGCTGCAGAAACAGGCAGACGAAGCCAGCCTGACGCGCGCGGCGGGATATGTCAGCCGCGTGCTGGACCGCATTGATAAATCCAGCGCGACGGAAAAACCTGCGCGGGTTTCGCTGGCGGAGTGGCAAGAGCATCACGACGAGTTGCGCGCGGCGCTCTACAATTTGCGCGGACAGATTGAGAAATCGCAACACGATGACGCGGCCGCGGAGAAAGATTTGCGCATGAGCTACTCGGTGCGGCCAAATGCCGTCGCGGCCGAACAACTTGGCGAGATTGCCGAAATGCGGCGGGACTACGCGACTGCGGTGCGGGAATATTTGGTGGCGTTTGTGCTGCCGGAAGATGGGCCGGTGGGGAAAGTGAACCGGCGCGAAGTGCGTAAGCGATTGGGAAATGTGTGGCGGCAGCTGCACGGGAGCGAGCAGGGACTGGGCGAGGCCGTGCTCGCGCAATACGATCTGCTGGGTGCGGCGCAAGCAGCCGTTAATCCGGGTGCGGTGAATAAGAATGCCAAGGACGCTTTCGAATTTGTGCTGCGCAAGCTGGATGGGACGGCGGTTCCGCTGTCAAGCGATCGCGGGAAAGTTCTGGTGCTGAGTTTTTGGGCTACCTGGTGCGGGCCTTGCCGCGAACTGGAGCCCCAGTTTGTGCAGGTGGCCAAGAATTACGCGGGAAATACTGGGATTGTTTTTTACGCCGTGAATACCGATGAAGACGAATCGCTGGTGGCGCCTTTTCTAAGCCATGAGAAGTGGGATGTGCCGGTGGTTTATGCGGATGGACTGGATGCCTTTGTGAAAGTTGAGTCGTTGCCCACAGTGTTGATCCTCGATCGCGCAGGAAAAATCACCTACCGCATTAACGGATACCCGCCGGAAGGTTTTGCCGAAAACCTCACAACCGCGATTCAAGCCGCAGACGCCTCATCATTATCCACGTCTGCACCCCGATAACTTTCGCCCAGTTTTATCCTTCGCCCGTCATCCTACGCACCCTGAGCGATTTTGCGAAGAGAGCGTAGCGAAGCCTGCCTGCCGCAGGTAGGGATCGCTCTTCGCCGTGCGGCGCGTCGCGAGCACTAGCCTCCGGCGGCTCTCTTCCCTGCCGCATCCCGCGCCGCCAGAATCGTGCCCACATGAATCGCCACCGTGTCCTGCACCCGCCGCGCATAGCCTCCTGCTAGCGTGATGACCAGAGGACACTTGTTTCTGCGGGCATAATCCATCACCAGCGCATCGCGCCGTGCGAGTCCTTCGATTGTCAGCGCGAGGCCGCCTAGTTGGTCTTCGCGATAGGGGTCGGCTCCCGCGACGTAAAAGATAATTTGCGGCGAAAAATCGGAAAAGGCTTTGTGCAGATGCTTTTCCAGAATCGCTAGATAGTCTGCGTCTCCTATGCCGTCCGGCAGGTTGATGTCCATCGTAGACGGCGGCTTCATGAGCGGATAGTTGTGCAGCTGGTGAATCGAGAGGGTGAAAACGTCGTCGTCGCCGCCGAATATTGCGGCGGTGCCGTTCCCGTGGTGCACGTCGGTATCCACGACCATGGCTCTCTCAATAAAGTTGTCGAATTGCAGGCGGCGGATGGCGATGGCCACGTCGTGAAGCACGCAGAAACCTTCGCCGTGATCGGGGCAGGCGTGGTGGAAACCGCCGCCGATGTTCGCAGACCAGCCGTCGATTAGTGCGCGTTGTCCCGCAAGAATTGAGCCGCCGGCTGCGAGCCAACAGGCCTCGATCAGTTCCTGGGAGTACGGGATTTCGAGTTGTTGGAGTTCGGCGCGGGAGAGCGAGGCCGTTTTTAGTTTGCGGACATAGGCGGATATGTGCACGCGCATAACGTCTTCGTCAGTCGCGGGCGCGGGCGAGAGGAAATCGCTGCTGTCCGCGATTCCGCCCCGCAAGAGCTCTTCGTAAACCAGGCGGTACTTCTGCGACGGAAATACGTGGTCACCCAGATTCAGGTCGTAACGATCGTCGTAAATCAATTTGAAGGGCAGCACGATGGAGCCAGCGTACCGCGATGTTTTTGCTAGCGCAAACCACACGTGAGGGTAGCTTGCGGCGCGAGTGTAGCTTGCGTATGCGAGGCTGGACCGGCTGTGGTAGAATCTCCGGCGATGCGCCGTGTGCAAACTATTCTCGTGATCGTCGCGCTGCTGGCTACGCCGCTGGCGTTGCTCGCGCGCGCGGACGATTCCGCAATGGCAGATTGCAACGGAATGTGCTGCTTGCCGCATGGCGGGCATCATCATTCCCCGGCACGGGACACGGCGCCAGCTTCCCACGAGGAGGACATGACATGCCATCATGGCGCGTTGGGGCACATGATGGAGTGCAGCATTAGGTCCGGGCAACCGCGCATGGATTTCGGCCTGCTCGCGCCGTTTCCGCCGGCTCATGCATCCGTGGTGATATCTCTTGCTTGCCCCAGAGTTTCGCGCTTCGCGAATTCACAGTTCCCCGCCGGTAATTTGTCCGCCGGGTTCCTCGCTGGTCCTTTTCAACCGCCGCGCAGCTAGCCTCGTCCGCAAGAACCAAAAAAAATCCAGGACGGAGGCTTTGTGCGTAAGTTCGTTATTTTGTTCGCATGTCTGTTGTGTATTACCGCGCCCCCATCTCTTCATGCCACTATTTACGGACGCATCACCGGAATCGTTCACGATCCGCAGCACCGTCCGGTCCAAAATGCTTCGGTTGTCCTCAAATCCACCACTTCCGATTACACCAAGGACACACAAACCAACGACGATGGTGAATTCACATTCCAAGCCATCCCCATCGGCGATTACTCCGTCACCGTCTCGCAACCTGGCTTCGGCACGGAAGCGCAGACCCTCACTGTCACGTCCAGTGCGGCTCCCGTCTTGCACTTCCAACTCGCGATAGCCTCGGTGAATCAGACGACCATCGTCACCAGCGGAATTGATATTGCGAACGTCGAGTCTGTGACACCGACCACGCTGGTCTCGCGAGCAGACATCGCCAACACTCCGGGCGCCGACCGCACCAACAGCCTTCAAATGATCACTGACTACGTCCCCGGCTCCTACTTCACGCACGACCAACTTCACATTCGCGGCGGCCATCAAGTCAGCTGGCTCCTCGATGGCGTTCCCATCCCGAACACCAACATCGCCAGCAATCTTGGCCCGCAGATCGATCCCAAGGACATCGATTACCTCGAAGTTCAGCGCGGCGGCTATTCTTCCGCGTACGGCGACCGCACATACGGTGTCTTCAACGTCGTTCCTCGTTCCGGTTTCGAGCGAAACAATGAAGCTGAACTTGTTACGACCTTTGGGAATTGGTTTCAGACCAACGACCAACTCAATTTAGGCGGCCACACGGAGCGGTTCGCTTACTACGTCAGTCTCACGGGAAATCGCAGCGACCTCGGCCTTCAAACTCCCATCGGCCAAGTCTTTCACGACGCCGAAAATGGTATCGGCGGCTTTGGCTCATTCATCTACAACCTCACTCCGAAAGACCAGTTCCGCATCGTCACTTCGCTTCGCCGCGACTACTACCAAATTCCTTTCGACCCCAACCCGAATCCCGTCTTCGATTCGAGCGGCCTTCGGGATAACCAGACTGAAGTCGACGGAATCGCCAGCTTCTCCTGGGTTCACACGTTCAACTCAAGTGCGTTTCTGACCGTCTCTCCCTTCTACCATCACAACAGCGCCGACTATCACAGCTCGCCGAACGACACTCCGACGGCGGCCACCGATAATCGCACTTCGGATTACGCGGGAGGGCAGGTCTCGCTCACTTCGACTTTCTGGAAGAACAACGTGCAAGCGGGCGTTTACGCCTTCGGACAACGCGACAATGAATTCTTTGGCCTGATATCTAATGATGGCAGCGGAAATCCCACTATTTCGAATCCAGAATCCGCAACGGGGAGTGTCATCGCAGGTTTCATCGACGACCGTTTCAACGTCACATCCTGGCTCACGCTTATGGCGGGCATGCGTCCGACACATTTCTCCGGCGACATTTCGGAATCCACCATCAACCCTCGTTTCGGTGTAGCCTTCCGTGTCCCGAAGACGCAGATTGTCTTTCGCGCGTTTTACGGCCACTACTACCAGGCTCCGCCGCTCACTTCGCTCACCGGCCCGCTCCTCCAGGAAATCCAGAATGCCGACCAGCTCACATTCATTCCTCTCCGCGGCGAGCGCGACGAGGAGCACGAATTTGGCGTTACCATTCCCATCAAGGGCTGGACGCTCGACGCCGACACCTTCCAGACTCGCGTGAACAATTTCTTCGACCACAACAACGTCGGCGAGTCGAACATTTTCATTCCCGTCACCATCGATGGCGCACTCATTAACGCTTGGGAAGTCACTCTCCGCTCGCCACGCATCGCGAACCGCGGCCAGTTCCATCTCGCCTATTCGAACCAGGTGGCTAAAGCGCGAGGCGCGATCACTGGCGGACTGATCTGTTTTCCACCCACCGATCCCGGCTGTGCGCCAGACCTGGGATTTAGTCCGCTTGATCACGATCAACGCAACACGCTCAACGTTGGCGGGGAGGCTTCACTCCCCTGGCGCTCGTTTGCATCGGCCAACCTCTACTACGGTTCGGGCTTCACCAATGGTTCGCCCAACGCCGAGTTCCCGGGTCCCTATCTACCCGGCCACACCACGGTCGACTTAACACTCGGAAAGAACTTCGGTGAGAAATTCACCGCCAGCGTCACCGGACTCAACATAGCCAACCGTCACCTCCTAATCGACAACAGCCTCACGTTCGGTGGGTTTCACTTCAATGATCCACGGGAAATCTACGTCGAATTCAAATGGAGGTTCCACTATTGAGGGAAAACGTCAACAACTTGGTTATCATCAGAGGTGGACCGCGCGGGTCGGCGGCACGAGGAGCATGGTGAAAACGTTCTGTACGCGGTTGCTTTTGCTGCTGGCCGTTCCGCTGATCACGGTGATCGCGGCATTTGGCTGGCTGGTCGCGACGGGCTTAAGTGCTCGCGACACGCCTGGTGCGTTGGAGACTCGGTTGGCGATAACTCTGAAACGCTTCGCCATTCCCCGTGGCGCTCGTGAGCTCAGCAATCCGATGCAAGCGACCCCGGAGGTTCTGGTGGAAGCGCGCCGCCATTTCGCGGACCACTGCGCCAGCTGCCACGGCAATGACGGCCGCGGCACCGCCGATATGGGCCGAAAACTTTATCCACCAGCTCCGGACATGACATTACCTGCAACCCGGGATCTGACCGACGGCGAGTTGTACTACATCATCGAGAATGGCGTCCGATTTACGGGAATGCCTGCGTGGGGAAAAGGCGGCACGAACGACGACGACACCTGGCGCCTCGTTTTATTTGTTCGTGATTTGCCGCGGATGACCCGCGAAGACCTGCTCGATATGGAGGGCTACAACCCGCGAAGCCCAGCGGAGATGAAAGAAGAAGAAATGGAAAATGAGTTCTTGGATGCACCGTCTGCTGCAGGTGGACGGACGAAATCACACTCACATTAGAGGAGAAATCAATATGCACAGAATCGGTTCGGCAATGCTGCTAGTTTTGGCGTTTTCGTTCGTGACGCTGGCTACGCTCGCGCACGGCACGGACAAGCACGTGCTCGGGACGGTGACGAAAATCACTGACAGCGAGATTACGGTGCAGGCGCAGGACGGTTCGTTGCAGGTAGTGAAGATCGCACCGGATACGTCGTTCGTGAAAAGCGGCGCGAGCGCGAGCATCAAGGATTTAAAGGTCGGCGATCGGGTGGTGATTCACGCGAAACCGGTCGGAAGCGATTTGATCGCGCACGAAGTGCGCTTCGGCAAAACGCCCGCAACAGCGGCTGCTGCAGCGAAAGCTCAATGAGCTGAGGTTTTAATTTTCGCGCTCGAGGATGAAATCGGGGACGGCCAGCAGCGCGCGGCGATATTCCGTGTCTGGCAAAACTTCCAGACTGGCTTTGGAGCGGCGGACATATTCTTTCGCCAGCTTCGTCGCGCGATCGAGCGCGCCCGTATCGCGCACCAGCTTGGCGATTTCTTCGGCGCGGACGGTGCGGAAATCGCGCTCTTCCAGAACTTTTTCGACTAAGCGACGGCCTTCGCTGTTTGCGTGCGCTTGCCCATTGCCGTCAGACGCCGCGGCGTGTGCCTGCGCTTGCAGCGCGAAAATCAATGGCAGCGTGACTTTTCCTTCTTTCAAATCGCTTAGCACGGGTTTGCCCAATTTTTCCGGCGACGCGGTGAAGTCCAGTAAGTCATCCACCAGCTGGAACGCGAGGCCGGCATTGCGTCCGTAATCCGCGAGACCGTCTTCGATTTCTTTGGGCTGTTTGCCTAGCACGGCGCCGAGGCGCGCGCATCCGCTGAACAGGCAGGCGGTCTTGCGATAAGCAAGTTCAGTGGCTTCGGCTTCGTTCAAATCCATGCGGCCCAGGTGCGTCAGTTGCAACAGCTCGCCTTCGACCATGTTCTGCGTCAGGTCAATCAGAATATCCAGAACCGCAAAATTGCGTTCGCGCAGCGCCATTTCGAACGACTGCATGTAGAGCCAGTCGCCCGCCAGCACGCTCATGTGATTTCCCCAACGAGCATTGGCGCTGGGGCGGCCGCGGCGGGTATTTGCGCCGTCAATCACGTCGTCGTGGATCAGCGTGGCGCTGTGAATCATTTCGACCACGGCACCGAGGCGAATGGCGCTCTCGCCGCGATATCCCGAAGCCCCCGCAGCCAGCAACAGCAGCGCAGGACGCAAGCGTTTTCCGCCACCTTCGCGCAAATAGCTGGAAATTTCGCAGACGGGTTCGATAGCCGCGCTGTTTTGCGCCGCAATTTCCTGTTCGACGAGCGCTAAATCGTCGCGTACCAGATCGAATATGCCTTTTGCAAGTTGGACAGCGAAAGCCATCCCAAGGTTCACCTTGGCCGGGCTGGAATCTCCTGGGCGCCTAGCCGGAAAAACCGTCTGAAATTCGCCGCCGTCGCGGCGGCGACTTCTTCGCGGCCCAAGTTTCTCACATTCGCAACCGTCTGCGCTACCTCCACGACGTTGGATGGCTCATTTCTTTTCCCGCGGCGGCCTTGAGGCGAAAGGAATGGCGAATCGGTTTCGGTGAGGATTTGGTCGAGCGGAAGCTCCCGCGCCACATCGCGGATCAGCTGCGATTTCGGGTAGGTGATGTTCGCAGCGAAGGAAACGAGGAAGCCCATGTCCAATCCGCGCTGCGCTTCGCGCAGTGTGCCGCTGAAACAGTGAAAAATTCCGCCCAGGCCTGTCGGCTTCCAATCTTTTTCGAGGAGCGCGAGGCAATCGTCCCATGCATCGCGGCAGTGGATGACGATGGGAAGTCTTGCGGCGCGCGCCTGCTGCAGTTGGCGCCGGAAAACCGGATGCTGGATTTCGGCAGGCGGTTCTTCGTAGTGATAGTCGAGGCCCATTTCGCCCCACGCTATTACTTTGGGATTTTTCGCCAGGGCGTCCAGTTGCGCGTAGTGCGGGTCTTGCGCTTCGGCCGCGTGTTGCGGATGGATTCCTATGGTCGCGTAAATCCAGTCGTAATGGTTCGCTACTGAAATTGCTGCGTCGAGTCGGTCTGGGCCGGAGCCTCCACTGCCGATGGCAAGTATGGCTTGCACGCCAGCGGCTTGAGCGCGCTCAAGCATTTCGGCGCGGTCGGCATCGAATTCTTCGGATTCGAGGTGCGCGTGCGAGTCAATGATTTCCAAATTGTGCGCCGCTCCGTTTTTGCTTTTCACTTTTGACTGTTAACTATCAACTGTCAACCGGTTTTGCCCGTCATCCTGAGCGCAGCGAAGGATCTCTCTTCGCCTTCTAAACGTGCGCCGTCATTTCACCTTCGCCCCTGCCGGCACATCCTCCGCGAACGTGCACAGCACTGGCTTGCCGTCCGGGCCTACCGACGCGGCGAGCAACATGCCATTCGATTCGAGGCCACGCATTTTTCTGGGGACTAGATTTGTCACGACCACTACTTTGCGGCCGACCAAGTCTTCCGGCGCGTACGAGCGAGCGATGCCCGCGAGCACTTGGCGGACTTCGTCGCCGATGTCCACCAGCAGCTTGAGGAGCTTATCGGCGCCTTGAATGCGTTCGGCGGATTTCACTATGCCTGCACGCAATTCCACTTTGGCGAAATCTTCGATGCCGATTTTTGCCGAGGTCGCTGGGGCGGCTGTTGCTCCCGCTGCGGCGGCGGTCGTTGCGGTTGATGCAGCGTCAGCGCTGGGCGCTGTGGGTTGCGCACTTCCCGGATTGCGAATTTCGTTTTCCATGGTTTCAATCCTCTCCAGTATTTCTTTTTTGTCTGCCCGCGGAAAAACACCTTCGGGCTTTCCGATTCGCGTTCCGGGCTTCAATCCACCCCATTTCAATTCATTAATTCTTACGTCTTCGAGCTTTCCCGTCTGCCCGAGCTGCTCCCAGATTTTCTGGGTGGCCTCGGGGATTACGGGATGTGATAGCACGACGACGACTCGGAGCGCCTCGGCACCGACATACAGAACGCGCTCCAGATCTTCCCTTCGCGCTGGATCGGATGCCATCGTCCAGGGCTTCTCAAGGACGAGGTACTTGTCCGCGCGCGCGATCAAATCCCAAATACTTAGAATCGCACCAGCAAAACCAAATACCTCGTACGCTGCGAGAATGATTTGGATACTAGCCTCCGAAAACCAACCTACAAAGTCGCTGTAGTTCGTCGGAAATTCACCGCTTGCGACGCGCGCGTGCGGGATAACGCCCGCGCAGTAGTTCTCGATCATAGTCAACATGCGGTTGGCGAGATTGCCGAGGCCGTTCGCCAAATCTGCGTTGTAGCGCGTGATCAGGGCGTCCTTGCTGAAATTTCCGTCCTGGCCGAAGACCACTTCGCGCAACAGATAGTAGCGGAGCGCGTCGTTGCCCAGCGCTTTCACGATCGGCTCGGCGTAGGCTACGTTGCCTTTGGACTTGCTCATTTTTTCTTGTTCGAAGAGCAGCCAGCCGTGAGCCTGAATTCTTCCGGGCATGTACTCGGACATGGGCTTGTCTGGAAAGGCGGCCATCAGGAAGGCGGGCCAGTAGACGGCGTGGAAGCGGATGATTTCCTTTCCAATCATGTGGACGTCGGCGGGCCAGAATTTTTTGAAGCGCTCGCTGTCTTTTTTGCCGCCGGGCTCGCCGTCCACGAAGCCGATGCCGCTCATGTAGCTGGTTAGCGCATCGTACCAGACGTAGAAGACGTGTTCGGGATCCCCCGGCCACGGAATCCCCCACTTGATCGTCTTGCGGCTGATGGAAAGGTCTTTCAGGCCGCTTTCGACGAAGCTCTTTACTTCGTTCAGGCGGAAATCCGGCTGCACGAAATCCCGCTTGTCCTTGTAGAGCTGCAGGAGCTTTTGCTGGTATGCGGAAAGGCGGAAGAAATAATTTTCCTCGGAAATTAGTTCCGCGGGACGGCCGCAGATTTGGCAGTCGGCGGGAGCGGGCGTGTCACTTACATACAAGTTGTCGTAGATGCAGTAGCGGCCTTCGTATTTGCGTTTGAAAATCGCATCGGGCGAGACGCGCTGGGTGCGACGGACCAGATTCTGCACGGCCACGGCGTGGCGCGGCTCCGTGGTGCGCACAAAATCCGTGTAGCTGATGCCGAGGAGCTTCCAGAGATCGCGGAAGATTTGCTGGTTGCGATCAACTAGATCAGCCGGCGAAATGCCGAGTTTTTCCGCGGCGCGTTCGATATTTACGCCGTGCTCGTCCGTGCCCGTGAGATAAGCGACGTCCATGCCGCACATGCGTTTGTAGCGCGCGATCACGTCGCAGACGATGGTGGTGTAGGCCGAGCCAACGTGCGGCCGGGAGTTCGCGTAATAGATGGGGGTGGTGAGGTAATACTTGGGCTTGGGATTATCCATGAAGAATTTGAGCCCCGCATTGGTGGGTAGTGATTAGTGATTGGGGAGCGGTGATTGGTAACCGTTCATTTGTATCGAATAGAAAAAATGCAGTGATTTGTAACGAAGTAGTTTGTTTTGTGTGAATTGCAGGATTGGAGGTGCGAGAAAGGCGTTCATTTGCATCGAATGGGAAAACTGAAGTGGTTTGTTTTGTGTAAGTTGCAAAATTGGGGGTGGGGAAAAGTCGTTCGTTTGTATCGAATAGAACTTGGTGGTTTGGGAGGCGGAGGCCGCAGAGGAGGGCGGGAGAGATCCTTCGGCCGGCACGAAGCAAAGGCGCCGGCCTCCCTTCGCGAAAATCACTCGGGGCAGGCAGGATGACGAGGCTGGCGGCATGGTCAGAGGCGCTGGATCGGCTGGGTGTTATAGTCGACATTTTCACAGATTCATCATGCACTTGTGGCGCGTGAAATGCAAAAGGTTGTGTGTGTACACGGCTCCTGCCGGATGAACCACGCCGTTCGAACGCGGCGGAATCCTGGCGGCGCCTCTACGGGCCGCCCGGTCCCTTGCGACGGGCCGCGTCCGACACTTCGGGTTGGGCTTCGACCCATTTCTGAAATTGGTACGTCGCCGCTTCCAGCACCTGCTTCAGCGGAATCCTCTTCTGTGCCGCAATCCGCCGGCAGTCTTCGTATTCCGGCGAGGCGTTCAGCAGGGAGCCGTGCATGCGCGAAATTTTCATGCGTACTTCTCCGAAGGGCGTTTCCACCGTGACTGATTCCCTGGCTAGCGTCTTGCGGCGGACTTCGTGCGTCCGTACGCCGATGGTGGTCGTCTCGCGGAATAACAGGTCGATCAGCCGGCTGACATTGTGCGGCTCGCTTAACAGCGTCACCAGCATTCCCGGCCGGTTCTTTTTCATTTGCACCGGCGAGGAAAATACGTCGAGTGCGCCGGCTTCTAGCGCGCGTTCTGCGAAATATCCGTAGATTTGCGGGCTCATGTCGTCGATGTTCGTTTCGATTACCGTTACGGGCGCGTCCCAATATTCTCCCGCCTCGCTGACGGCTGTCTCGCCGACCAGCAGGCGCACCACGTTCGCTTTTTCCTTCAGATCCGCGCTGCCCGCGCCGTAGCCGATTGCTTTCAGTGTCATTTCCGGAATTTCTGCGTAACGTGTCGCCAAAGCGGTAGCAATTGCCGCGCCCGTCGGCGTCACCAGTTCCTTAGCAATTCCGCTGGTAAACATGGGCGCACCCTTCAGCAGTTCGGCGGTTGCCGGAGCCGGCACGGGCAGCAAACCGTGCGCGGTCTGTACCTGTCCCGCGCCGACGTCTAGCGCAGAGCACGCAAACTCATCAATTCCCAGCAGCTCGAATCCGATGGCGGCGCCGACGATGTCCACAATCGAATCTATCGCGCCCACCTCGTGAAAATGTACTTGCTCGATTGGCAGCTGATGGACTTTTGCTTCCGCTTCCGCGAGGCGCGTGAATATTTTGCGCGCCCTTTCCTCGGCGCGTGGCGCGAGCTTCGCGTTCTCAATTCGCTGCAGAATAATCGAAAGGCCGCGGTGGTGGTGTCCTTCGCTGGTTTCGACTTTCACGTGGGTGCCGAAGATTTCTCCGCGCTTTACTTTTGTGGCGGAGATTGCCCAGCCCTCGAGGCCGAGTTTGCGCAGCTCCACTTCGATGGCACGCAAGTCCGCGCCCGCATCCACCAGCGCTCCCAGGACCATGTCGCCGCTGATGCCGGAAAAACAATCGAAATACGCGTGCCGCACACTTTTCATTGGATGATTTTGCACAAATCCCGTCGAATCGCGAAAAAACGATACTAGTCTGGCCTTCCAACGCTGTCAAATCTGGCGACGCTGCCGACTTTGACGGTTTCTGTGGGTTTACCTATAATCGCCGGATTGACTTTGAATAGGGAGCCACGTGTACAAAGCCGTCGAAGACCGCTTTCGCAAGGCGCTGCGGCATCATATCCACGAACGATATAAGACAGATGTGCCGATTGTTACGGAGCGTCCGCCGAAGCTTTCGATGGGGGAGGCGGCTTCGCCGGTGTGCTTCGAGCTGGCCAAGCGATTGAAGAAGCCGCCGCGCGCGTTGGCGCAGGAGATTGCGAATTCCCTGAAACCGATAGCGGGCATCGCGCGGGTGGAAGTGGCGGGCGGTGGGTACTTGAATGCCTTCTTCGACCGGGCGGCGTTTTTTCGGGCTGCGGCGGAGGAAGCTGGACGCCAGGCGGTGACTGCGGAGGTTGGCGCGACGAAAACCGTCGTCGAACACACCAGCATAAATCCGAACAAGGCGGCACACATTGGGCATCTGCGCAATGCGGTGCTGGGCGATACGTTCGCGCGTTTGTTGCGGCACGCGGGGCGGCGGGTGGAGGTGCAAAATTACATAGACAATACCGGCGTGCAGGTGGCGGACGTGGTGCTGGGATTTCTGCACCTGGAGAAAAAATCCTTGGCGGAAGTGAAGGCGCTGACGGAGGCGCCAAAATTCGATTATTTGTGCTGGGATTTGTACACGCGTGTGACTTTATTTCTGGCGGAGGACAAGGCGCGGCTGGAGTTGCGCAACCACACGCTGAAGGAAATCGAAGAGGGGCACGGCGACGCAGCGAAGATGGGAGAGCTTGTCGCTACGGCGATCAATTACTGCCACCTCCGCACGCTGGACCGGCTGGGCATGGATTACGATTTGCTGACGCAGGAGAGCGACATACTGCATTTGAAGTTCTGGGATGCGGCGTTTGAGATGTTGAAACGCAGCGGTGCGGTGCAACTGGCTACTTCGGGGAAGAATGCAGGGTGCTGGGTGATGCAACTGCCTTCGGATCGCGACGCGGCCGCGAAACAACCCGCGGAAGGCGCTGCGGCTGCGACCGGAGAAGAGGCTGAGGAACCATCGGAAGAAGCCGAGGCGAAAATTATCGTGCGCTCGACTGGCACGGTGACCTATGTCGGCAAGGACATTGCGCTGCATCTCTGGAAGTTCGGATTGCTCGACCGCGATTTTCACTATCACCGTTTTTATAGGCATCCGGATGGACACCAGGCTTGGATCACCGCCAGCGAACGCGACGACTCGGGCGCGCCCGCCTTCGGCCACGCACACGAAGTCTTCAACGTGATTGATTCGCGGCAGTCGTATCCGCAGCAAGTGGTCGTCGCAGGGCTGCGCGCGCTCGGCTACACCGCCGAAGCCGATCACTTGAAGCACTTCGCTTACAACGTCGTGGCGCTGACGCCGCGGTGTGCGCTGGAGATGAGATACGAGATTCCGCCGGAGGATGCCAAGCGGCCGTACGTTGAAGTGAGTGGACGGAAGGGACAAGGCGTGAAGGCGGACGATTTGCTCGACCGGTTGGAAGCTAGCGCGCGGGAGGAAGTGGACTCGCGGCATCCGGACAGTCCTGAGGCGGAGCGGGCGGCGATTGCTCATGCGGTGGCGATTGGGGCGCTGCGGTATTTCTTACTGCGCTTTACGCGCTCGACAGTGATTGCATTTGATTTCAAGGATGCGCTGAGTTTTGAGGGTGAGACGGGACCTTACGTGCAGTACGCCGTGGTGCGGGTGAATGGGATTTTGCGCAAGGGGGCTGAGCTGGATCCGAGTTTGGCTGTGGAAGATGCAGCGAATATTGCGCGGATTAAGAGTGGGGAGTTGGATGCGGGGCGATTTTTGGTTTCGCCGGAGTATGAGGACATTTGGGAACTGGTATTGCTGGCGGGGTCGCTGGACGCGCGGTTGGAGTTGGCGTTGGCGGCGCAGGAGCCTGCTGCCGTGGCGCGGTTTGCATTTGAATTGGCGCAGAGTTTCAACGGGTTTTATCACATGCACAATATTAATCGGCAGGAGGACGGGGAGAAGCGGGCGTTCTTGCTTTATGTGACGACGTTGGTGCGGGAGCAATTGGTTACGACATTGGGATTGTTGGGGATTACGGCGCCGGAGAAGATGTGAAGAGGCGGTTGACGGTTCAGAGTTGAAAGTTAAAACCAACGGCAACGGCTGCCCGGTCCCGCAAATCGGGACCGGCCGCTACAGATTCAAAGGCAACATCAACGGCCCCCGCTTGAAAAGCAGACGACCGCTACAAAGGCAACTGAGCCGGCGGGACGCCGGCGCTACCAATGGCAACGGCGCGAAAAGATGGTCAGCGGGATTGAACGTTACAGCTTCATCGCGAAATCAACAATCGAGCGAATCGCCACGCCTGTCGGGCCTTTCGCAAGCCACGGCTTTCCGTCATCTACCCAGCACGTCGCCGCGATGTCCAGATGAATCCACGGGGTATCTTCCGCGAATTCTTTTATGAACCAGGCCCCGGTGATGGCGCCGCCGCCTTTGCCTGAGCCGGTGTTGCGGATGTCCGCGATATTGCTTTTGATCATTTCCTCGTATTCGTCGTCCATGGGCATGGGCCACATTTTTTCGCCGACGGCTTTGGCGCTTTCCAGAAACTGATCGAGGTATTCGCGCGGCGTGCCGAAGGCGCCGACGTGGACGTTCGCCAGCGCGACCTGGATGGCGCCGGTGAGCGTGGCTGCGTCGATCAGGTGGGTGCAGCCGAGCTTGCGCGCGTAGAACACGCCGTCGGCGAGGACCATGCGGCCTTCGGCGTCGGTGTTGATCACTTCGATGGTCTTGCCAGACATGGCGACTTGCACGTCGCCGGGTTTCTGCGCGCGGCCTCCCGGCATGTTTTCAGTGGCGGGAATTACTGCGATCACCGGTACCGAAGGCTTCAGGTAGGCGATAGCGCGCATGGCGCCGAGCATGGTGGCGCCCCCGCCCATGTCGTACTTCATCTTTTCCATGTTGTCGGCGGGCTTGATGGAAATGCCACCGGTGTCGAAGGTGACAGCCTTTCCAATCAATCCGAGAACCGGGGCATCGGGCCGCGCCTTTTCGGGCGTGTAGCGGATCACGATCACGCGGGGCGGTTCGACACTGCCCTGCGCGACGCCGATGAGTGCCCCCATTTTTAGTTCGGAAATTTTCCGCTCATCGAGAATTTCAACGCCCAGCCCAACTTCCTTGGCCATCGCCTCGGCGCGGACGGCGAGCATGCGCGGGGTGAGGCGGTTGGAAGGCTCGTTGATCAAATCGCGGGCGAAATTTTGCGATTCGGCGATGATGCGTCCGTGTTCGACGGCTTGGGGTAGATTGCCGTTTTGATTGGCGTCAAAACCGGAGAGAAGGACGGACTGAATTTCGCGATTGGTTTTCTTGTCCGTTTGATATTTATTGGATTCAAAATCGGCGACGCCGAGGCCTTCGGTGACGGCTTGCGCGGCGGCAGGGCCGCGTTCACCTTCCCGCGTGAGGAAAATGAATTTCTTCACGCCGCGCGATTTCAGATAGCGCAGCGCAGTGCCGGCGATCTTGCGCAGGTCCGACTGCGTGAATTTTTCGGGCTTGCCCGCTCCGACCAACAGGAGCCGTTTGGCGTCCAGACCTTCGGGGAAGTGAACGAGGACGAGTTCGAGAGCCTTGCCGGTGAGTTCACCGGTGGCGACCAGGGCGGCGAGGTGGCCGTCCATGGCGTGGTCAATGTCGGCTAAGATTCCATCAATTTTATTTTCTTTGTCGAAGACGTAGGTGACGATCGCGTCGGCCTGAATTGAAGAGTACGGCTGGTTCTCGAGTTGAATCTGCATGTCTCCCTTTCATTTTTAGCGCCGGCGAGAGCGATACATAGCCTCGCTGGCTTCGCGTTTTGCTTCTTTTTGTTTTTCGGATTCGCGGCGGTCGTGAAATTTTTTGCCCTGCGCCACGGCCAATTCGCATTTGGCGATGCCGTCCCGGAAATAAATTTTGGTGGGGACGATGGTCATGCCCTTCTGCTGGGTCTGCACCAGCAAGCGGTCAATCTCGCGCCGGTTCAGCAGCAGCTTTCGTTTTCGGAGGGGATCGTGGTTGCGGTAACCTCCGGCAAGATATTCGGGAATATGGCAGTTTACCAGCCAAGCCTCGCCAAGGCGAATCTCGGCGTAGGCCTCGCGGAGCGTGCCCTTCCCTTCGCGGAGGGTCTTTACCTCGGTGCCGACTAACACCATGCCGGCTTCGAGGCTGTCCAAAAGATGGTAGTTGTAGGAGGCCTGGCGATTCTGCGCAACAATCTTGACGCCTTCGTGTTGAGATTTATCGGGCTTGGATTTCACGGCAGAACTATCATAGCCGCCGGGGCCGAGCCGCCGCAAGTGACAGATGGCCACGGATTTCCGGGCGCTAGCGCTCGAATTCACGAAACTTTTATCCAAAGCGGCTGAGGCACTTCTATTACTCATACGTCTAACACAACTTTGGGGATTCCTTGCCGCATCAGATGACGGGTGCTAGACTCTTTAGGAAATAGCCCACCCGTCGGAGGAGTGCTTTTGCGCCGTTCCGGATATTTGCCATTATTGGTGACCGCTGCCCTGCTGTTGGGCGGCTGCCCTAAAGGAAACCAGGACTACGAGGAGGCCCGAAAGGCCAACGCCCTCCAGGATTACGACACCGCTCTGGTTCACTACGAACGCGCCGCCCGCTCTGACCCAACCAACGCCGAGTACAAACTCCGTGCCGCACAGGCTCGTTACGATGCCGGGCAATTTCACGTGCAACAGGGCAAAAAAGCTCTGCGGAACGGCGACCTGCAGCTGGCGCTGGGCGAATTCCAGAAGGCGCAGCTGATTGATCCTTCGAATACCGCGGCCGACCAAGAAGCGAAGCGCACGCTGGAGTTGATGAATGGGCAGAACGGGCCCAAGGCTCTGAATCCGGCGACTCAACCTGACGAGCAAATCCTGGCGCAGCCGCCGGAATTGAAGCCGCTATCGCGCGATCCAATTAATGGGTTGAAGATGACGAATGATGCGCGGGTGGTTTACGAGACGATCGCGAAGCTCGCGGGGTTGAGTGTGATTTTTGATCCGGACTTTACTTCGCGCCGTATTACGGTGGATTTCCCGAGTGTGACGTTGGAACAGGCGCTGGACGCGGTGTCGCTGGAGAGCAAGGCGTTCTGGAAGCCGGTTACGTCGAGCATTATTTTCGTGGCGCAGGACCAACCGCAGAAACGCAAGGATTTGGAAGATGAGGTCGTGCAGACGTTTTATCTTTCGAACACGTTGACGCCCCAGGATTTGACGGAAGTTGTGAACGGACTGAGGGTGTTGTTGGACCTGCACCGGCTGCAGCAGGTGAACGCGCAGAATGCGATTGTGATTCGCGATACGCCGGACAAGCTGCTGCTGGCCGCAAAAATTATTCGCGATATTGATAAGGCCAAGCCGGAAGTATTGATTCACGTGCAGGTGATGACCGCGAGCATGGATCGTTTGCGGGATTTGGGGATTTTGCCGGGGCAGACGGTTTCGTTAGCGTTCACGCCGCGGTCTTCGATCGGACCTTCGACTTCGACCTCTTCCACTACAACAGGTACGAGTTCGACCGTGCCACAGGTTTTGCTGAGCCAGTTGAAGAACCTTGGGACTTCGGATTTCGCGCTGACTTTGCCGGGGGCAACTGCGAACGCCATCTTGACCGACGACCGCACGAAAATTCTGCAGGATCCGGAATTGCGCGTAACAGACGGGCAGAAGGCCACGCTGAAGATTGGTTCAAAAGTGCCGGTGGCGACGGGCAGCTTTCAGGCTGGAGTTGGCGTGGGCGTGACGGGGAGTTCGGGCGTTGTGAACCCGTTGGTGAACACGCAATTTCAATACATTGATGTGGGCGTGAACATTGAGGTGACACCGCGCGTGCATCCGGATGGCGACATCAGCTTGAAGGGAACCGTGGATATCTCGCAGATTATCGGGAACAGCCCCATAGGCGGAATTAACCAGCCGGTGATCGGACAAAAGAAAACGGAAATTGATGTGCGGCTGAAGGAAGGCGAGCAAAACATTTTGGCCGGCTTGATCGAACGCACAGCCACAGACAACGTGAATGGCATTCCAGGGCTTGGTGAAGTGCCGTTGATGCGGTATTTGTTCTCGGATAATAGCCACGAGGTTGAAGAGGACGAGACGCTGATCGTAATGACGCCGCACATCCTGCGGCTGGCTTCGCTGACGGCGGCGAATTTGCAATCCATGGCGGCGGGCACCGATTCGAACGTGCGCGTTTATCGAGGAGATGAGGGAACGTCGACCGCGGCACCTGCAGCAGCGCCGGAGCCGGCACCTGCTGCGCGACAGAATTCTGGCAATGTTGCGCCGACGCCGGGCGTGACGCCTACTGCGATGGCGCAAACCGCTCCGTCGCAGGGTGCGAGCGCTGCGGCGCAGCTTCATTTCGAGCCTGCCACGGTGGTGTTGAAGGCGGGCGACACGACCACGCTGGGCTTAGCGGTTTCGAACGTGCGCGATCTCTACTCGATTCCACTGATGATTCATTTCGATCCAGCGGTGGTCCGCGTGGAAGAAGTGCGTGACGGCGGATTTCTGTCCGGAGGCTCGCAGCAGGTGGCCGTGGTGCAGAGAATCGATCAGCAGCAGGGGCAGGTGATCGTTTCCGCGACGCGCCAGCCCAACACGCCCGGGGTAAATGGGACCGGAACAGTATTTGGGTTCGTGGTCCGCGCGATCGGTCCCGGGACCGCGCGGCTGCAGATTTTGCAAGTAAACGCTCATGATTCGCAACAACAGACGATTCCGATGGTTTCCGGAGAAGCCACGATCCAGGTGCAGTGAGGCGCGATGAACTGGAATCGTTTCAAGTCGAATCCCCTCGTTGCGCGCCGGCAATTCCCCGCCCTGTCTCTTTCGTTAAGCCGTAGCCGGCGTGATTCTGCGACTGGAATGTCGCTGCTGGAATTGGTGGTGGCCTGCGCGATCTTGCTAGTTCTGGCGACGGCTTCGATCCCGATTGCGCGCAATACCATCAAGTGGAAAAAGGAAGAGGAACTGCGCTGGGATTTGCGGCAGATGCGCGACGCGATTGATCGGTATAAGGATGCATCGGACAAAGGGCAGATCCAGGTGAAGGCCGGAACGGAAGGTTATCCGGAGAGCCTGGACGCGCTGGTGAAGCCGACTCCGTTGACCGGGACCGCCGCTGATAAAAAGATTCGTTTTTTGCGCGAAATTCCGATGGACCCCCTCACCAAGAACAAAGATTGGGGGCTGCGTTCGGTGCAAGACGATTCCGATTCGACATCGTGGGGCGGACAGGATGTGTTCGACGTGTATTCGAAATCTTCTGGAACGGCGATGGATGGCTCGAAGTATTCGGAGTGGTAGGTCGTGATTTGATCACGATTTGGCGGCTGAGGAAATGATGCGCGAAGGGTTCAACTCGAGAACGAATCTGGGGCGGCGCGGCAAGGCGCAGCGCGGCTTCACTTTGCTGGAGCTGATGGTGGTGATGGCGATCATCGTAATTCTGATGACGATCGCCACGGCAAAATTCGAACAAATGGTGGTCAGGGCGCGAGAGGCAACGCTGGCGTCCGACCTGAAGGTGATGAGGCAGGCGATTCAGGATTATACGCGCGACAAAGAATGTGGGCCTTCTTCGCTGGACGATCTGGTGAGCAACAATTATTTGCGGTCCGTGCCGAAAGATCCGATCACCCGCGAACCCGACTGGGTTACGAAATCCGACGACGTCGCGCTGAGTCCCGAGCAAAGCTGCTATGGCATTAGCGACGTGAATTCCGCCTCCGATCAACTTTCGCCATTTACCAGCACGCCGTATAGTTCCTGGTAGGCTGCAAGCTATGTAATTTTCCTCGCGGGTCTTATCCTTCTGCCCTGCTCAATCGAAACGAAATTTTCGCTCGGCCGGTAGCGTTTGACGGCACTGCGTGCATCCGCTATTATGCTTACGCGGGGTGGAGCAGCCTGGTAGCTCGTCGGGCTCATAACCCGGAGGTCGTTGGTTCAAATCCAACCCCCGCAACCATGGGCGCTCGGCGTAACTGCTTGAGCGCCCATCACTTTCTTCAGTTCACAATTTCCTGCGCTTCCTGCCCCGGATTTGTTTCTGCTAACAAATTGCTAACAGAGGAAAATGCTGCTTCGACAGAGGCCGAGAACTTTGAGGTCCTCCCCGAAAACTGGTCCAAGCGAAGAGAGAGAAAATCCGGCAAAATGGGCGGCTTGAAGGGAGGGTTGTGGGATGAAGAAGACTCGATACAGCGAGGAACAGATCGCCTTCGCGCTGCGGCAAGCGGAGACGGGGACACCGGTGGGAGAGGTGATCCGGAAGATGGGCA
>Ga0209006_10000246_pt1 | contig 55821 bp, 44 predicted proteins | sample JacPin_JW_Ref_O2_FD_188567 | JGI IMG/M metagenome (GOLD analysis project Ga0209006, IMG submission 188567) | Forest soil microbial communities from Algoma, Ontario, Canada - Jack Pine, Ontario site 1_JW_Ref_O2 (SPAdes) (version 2) | ecosystem: Environmental > Terrestrial > Soil > Boreal...
CTTCCTTCGATCAACTCGGCGCCGTGTGGGAGCAGTACTTCAACCTCGGACGCGCCATGTTGCAGGAGTCCTCCGGCGGCGATGGCAAAGGAGCCGATCTTGCGAGCCGCGCGCGCTCATTTGCAGCGGTGATGAATACCTGGTTTGAGCGCTTAAGCTCGCAGCTCGGCCAGATGGCCAACTTTCGCAATCCGCCAGACGCTCAACTATGGTGGCAGACTCTGATGCAGCCTCCCGGCGCGAGGGTTCCCGGTGCGGGGGCCAAACCTGCAACAACGGAATTTGCGGCGCTCGGTCTGACACGCGAGCGCCAGGAGGCATGGCAGAAATTCTCGCGCCTGGTCGCGCAATTTCAGGAAGTGCAGACCAAGCTTGCCGCGCAGTGGATCAAGATCGGCGCCGAGACGACTCAGAAATTTGCCGCGCGCGTGAGCGCTGGAGGTGCTGATGCGCCAGGCGGCGCAACTGCCAGCATCAAAAGCCTCTACGATCTGTGGATTGAATGCGCGGAGGAAGTGTATGGCGGCGTCGCTCACAGCCCGGAGTACTGTCGGCTCATCGCCGATCTGGCGAACAGCAGCAATGCCGTGCGCGCCGAGCAGCAGCGTGAACTTGAATCGTGGGCCCAGCAATTCGACCTGCCGACGCGCGCCGAGGTCAATTCACTGCACCAGCAGGTGAAGGAGCTGCGCGCACAGTTGCGCTCGCAGACATCGCCGCCACCACCGCCAAGTCCAAAAAAGAAACGTGTCGTGCGGCGCCGGCCACGGGCCCCGAAGTGAGCAGCACACCCCCCGATCCCCAGGCGCTTGCGGCCGAGATGCTCGAGTTCGGGCGCCGCTTGAGCGCCACGCTGACGGGACTCGCGGGCGCGGCGCACGCGCGCCCGGGCTGCTCCGAAAAAAAGCGCGTTTGGGGCGAGGATAAGGTCACGCTGTATCGCTATGAGCCGCTCGCTCGGCCGGCGGGCGTCACACCCATCCTCATCTGCTACGCGCTCGTCAACCGTCCTGACATGATGGACCTGCAGGTCGACCGGTCGCTGATTCGCGGATTCCTCGAGGCCGGACTCGATGTGTATCTCATCGATTGGGGCTACCCCGACGGAGGGGATCGATTCAACGATCTCGATGACTACATCAGGGGCTATTTGCATCGCTGCGTACAGCATGTTCTCGACACGCACCGGATCCCAAGCGTCAACCTGCTCGGTGTCTGCCAGGGCGGCACCTTCAGCCTCTGCTACACCGCGCTGTATCCCGAGCGCGTCAAGAACCTGATCACGATGGTGACACCGGTCGATTTTAAAACCCCGGAAAACCTTCTATCGAAGTGGGTTCAGGGGCTGGATGTGAGGCTGCTGGCGCAGGGCGGCAACGTTCCCGGCGATTGCTTGAATGGCATCTATCTGTCGCTGATGCCGTTTCGCCTCACGCAGCAGAAATATGTGGATATGGTGCAAGGGGGCGCGGATCAGCGCCAACTTGAGAATTTCATGCGCATGGAACGCTGGATCTTCGACAGTCCGGACCAGGCTGCCGAGGCTCTGCGCCAGTTTGTGCAATGGTTCTATCAGGAGAACGGTCTCGTCAACGGCAGCATCACCCTCGGTGGTGAGCGCGTCGATCTGAAAAAGATTGTTCAGCCTGTGCTCAATATCTACGCCGGCAAGGATCACCTGGTGCCGCCCAGCGCGAGCGTGCCGCTCGCGCGCCTGGTGGCAAGCGCGGACTATACGGCGCATGCCGTGGATGTTGGCCATATCGGCATGTACGTGAGCGCACGCGCGCAGCGCGAGGTGCCGACCAAGATCGCAGCCTGGCTCGGCGAGCGCGAGTAGCGCTGGATGATCGAAGCACTGATGTTAAAGTGCGCGTTCGCGGCCTTCTTGGCACAAGACAAATGGAAGGAGTCATTACATGGGGAAACTGAGCGGCCAATACGCGCTCGTCACCGGCGCATCGCGCGGTATCGGGCGCGCCATCGCGACGATGCTCGCCGCCGAGGGGGCCTCGGTTGCCCTCAACTTCCGCTCCGGCGTGAGCGAGGCGCAGGAGCTGGCGAAGGAGCTGCGCGAACGCGGCACTGAGACGCTGCTTCTGCAGGGCGACGTCAGCGAGCGCTCGACCTGGGTCGACATGGTGCAGAAGATACGCGCCGCTTGGGGACGGCTCGATATTCTCGTCAACAACGCCGGCATCACTCGCGATAAAACCCTGCGCAAGATGACCGATGATGACTGGCTCGGAGTCATCCACACGAACCTGAACGCCTGCTATTTCGGCGTCACCGCGGTGATGCCGTTGATGATCGAGCGCAACCATGGACGGATCGTGAATATCAGCTCGTTCGTCGGCCAAGCGGGCAACTTCGGTCAGGCGAACTATGCCGCGAGCAAAGGCGGCATCATTGCCTTTACCAAGACTGCTGCCATGGAGGTCGCGCGGCACAACATCACTGTGAATTCGCTCGCGCCGGGCTTTACGCTCACCGACATGCTGTCGAAAGTACCTGAGCCGGTACAGAAGCAGATCCTCAGCCGTATACCCCTCGGCCGCTTTGGCAAGCCTGAGGAAGTCGCCAAGGCGGTGCTGTTTCTGGCCGCCGACGGCGACTACATCACCGGTCAGCAGATCAACATCAACGGCGGCGTTTATATGTAACTTGGGCTAAGGGCACGGCCGGATCGCGAACGCGATAGCGGCAGTCATTTGATTGATTGCAGGAGGAAGTCATGGGAACTCGCGAAGACTATCAGGCGCTGATGGAAAAGCAGTTGAACGAGTGGAAGGCGCAAACCGAGCGCTTCAAGGCGGGAGCCGCACAGTTCGAGGCGCAGGCCAAGGCGCAGTATGAAAAGAACCTCGAATTACTGCGGGCCAAACAGGCCGAAGCGTGGGAGAACTTCTACACTCTAAAAAGTGCCAACGAGGGCGCCTGGAATCAGTTCAAGACCCACATGGATAAGGCCGGGCAAGAGGTGAAGGCGGCCGTCGAGGAATTCGCGGCGAAACTCAAGAAATAGAGGGGCTATCGGTCACCAGCGTCGACGCCGTTTCCTGAGCGCCGCTCATGAGCGGTGGAGCCCCCACGCGACGCGCGGGTCGCGGCACCCGGCCCATTGGGTGCACGAGCACATCGTGGGCACTAAACAGGTAGCGGCGCGCGACCTCGAAGTAGGTTGAATAGACGAGCCCGCCGTTCTTTGCAATCAGACGGTCGCGATCGGCGCGGTAGCGCGCGTTGTACTCATACCACGGGATCGCCGGTAATTCGTGGTGCAGCGCGTGCAGATTGTTGAAGAGGAACAGGGGTCCCAGAACCCAGGCGCGCTCGACGATAGCCGTGCGGTGGCGCGATTCCGGCCGCGCCCGATGCTCGGCGAAGGAACGGATCAGGAGCACGCCGTTAGCTGGAAGCACCATGGCAACGATGTAGACCCAGAGCGGCATGCGGCACACGGCCGTCAGCCAGACAATGACAGGGATGCACCACAAAAGGTGCTCGATCCACACGACCCGAACCCGCTTTTCATTGTTGATTAGCGCGCGCAGCTCACCACGGAAAAAATGCGCAATGTGCCAGAACGAGCCGATGACGACCCGACCGGCGAGCGTCTGCTGCATTTGCAGGGACGCTCGGCTGAACGCCGACAACCGTGCCCACTCCTCGGGCGTCCAATAATAGGACTCCGAGTCGTCGAGCGGATCGGTGAGCCGTTCATCCACGTGATGGTCGAGGTGGTGCTCCTGGTAGCGCTCAAACGGCAGCCAGAAAGACAGCGGCACCATGCCGAGGAGCCGGTTGATCCAGCTCCAGCGGGTGGGGTGGCCGTGGATGATTTCATGCTGCAGGGAACTGTGCAGGGTGAGCAGCACGACGACCGCGGGTGCGATGACCCACAGCGGCCAACGATCGTAGGCGGCGGTCAGGAACAGCCATCCGCCGTAGGTGATCACGATCAGCATCAGCGTCGGTAGCTCTACGGATGCACGCTGCTGGCACCGTACCGCCTCGCGGGTCTTGCCCGGGGCGGTCGCGATCGGATTCAGGGTACTGTTAAGCATCGGCTTTGATTGTAGGCTAAGCCGGGCTTTGTGCACGCACGGATGCGCCAAGCCGTGAGCTTGCTGCCGGTTTTCGGCTCCCCTCAGCCATGGGTACCCCGCAGGATGCGCTTTTCCAGGGCTGCCATGGCGTCATAAAGTAAAATCGCCATGAGCCCCGTCACAAGGCCGCCCTGCAGAATGAAGGCGGTGTTGTCGGAGAGGAGCCCGGCGATGATCACTTCGCCGAGCCCCTTCGCAGCCACGGTCGATCCGATCGTGGCGGTGCCGACATTGATGACCAGCGACAGCCGTATCCCCTCCAGAATGAGCGGCATCGCAAGCGGCAGCTCCACCGACGTGAGGCGTTCACGTGCGCTCATTCCCATGCCATTGGCCGCGTCGATGACCGTGGGCGGGCAGGACTGCAGGCCGGCTATCGTATTCTCAAAGATTGGCAGCAGTCCGTAGGCGAAGAGGGCGATGAGCGTCGGTGCCTCGCCGAAGCCGACGAGCGGCACGGCCACCGCCAGCACGGCGACGGGCGGAAACGTCTGGCCAATATTGACGAGCGTACGCGACAACGGCAGAAACTCAGCTCCGCTTGCCCGCGTCACCAGAATGCCGAGCCCGACGGCCACGATGGTGCTGGCCGCAGCAGCGAGCAGCACCGTGCCGAGCTGCGAGAGGGCAAGGGTGAGGAGATTCCCCTGATCGTAGATGGCCGGAGCGCCATGCTGACTCAGGGGCGCGAATAGCGGCGCGAAGCTTTGCGGCGTCAGCAGGAAAGCTGCCAACAAAGTGAAGGCCGCAATTCGGATGACGAGCGCCCAGTTCGGCATCAGCGTGGCCTGCCGTGCGCCAGAATCCCTGCGAGGGTCAACCGTCCGCAGGGCATTCCCGCGGCATCGATCACCGTGACGACCGCCGCGCCGCTCCAAAGAAGATCCGAGAGGACGTCGCGCAAGGTTGCCGAAGCCGGCACGGTCGCGCCTTCAGCGGAACCCATCTCAGCCGCTTCGCCTGCCGTCGTCAGCGACAAAAGTTTCATCGCGCGGTCGCCCGTGCCCGTCAGGCGCGATATAAAAGGATCGGCGGGGCGGATGAGGAGCGCTGCGGGACGGTCGTATTGCAGCATCTGGCCCTGACTCATGACCGCGACGCGGTCGCCGAGGCGAAACGCCTCGTCGATATCATGTGTCACCAGCACGATTGTCGTGCCGAAGCGGCGCTGGATATCGCGCAGATCATCCTGGGCCTTGGCGCGGATGATGGGATCGAGCGCGCCAAACGGCTCGTCCATGAGCAAGACGGCAGGTTCGGCGGCAAAGGCGCGAGCGACGCCGACGCGCTGCTGCTGTCCGCCCGACAATTGATGTGGAAATTTTCCGGCATAGGCGCCCGGGTCCAATTGAAAAATATTGAGCAGGTCTTGGACGCGGGCCCGAATGCGGGCGGCGTTCCAACCAAGGAGGCGCGGCACGGTCGCGATGTTCTCGGCAACTGTCCGGTGAGGAAATAGACCGTGTCCTTGGATCGCATAGCCGATCCCGCGACGCAGTAGGTATGCCCGCTCGGTCGCGGTATCGGTGCCGTTGATGACCACCCGACCGCTCGTGGGTTCCACCAGGCGGTTGATCATGCGCAACAGCGTCGACTTGCCCGACCCCGAGGTGCCGACGATCACTGTGATCGAGCCGCGGGGAATGGATAGGGACACCTGATCGACCACCGTTACCGGGCCGTATTGCTTCGTCAGGTTCTTAATTTCTATCATCGTGCGGTCCGATTGATCGTTTCCACCAAGGCATCGAGCAGAACGGCGCAGGAAAATCCCAGGGCGACAATCGGCAGCGCGCCGAGCAGCACCAGATCAATCGCCGTCTGATTGATCCCCTGAAAGACGAATACGCCAAAGCCCCCGGCACCAATGAGCGCGGCGACGGTCGCAAGTCCGATGTTCTGCACGAGGACAATGCGGATGCCCGTGAGAATCACGGGGAACGCCAGGATGAGCTCTATATCGGTCAATATCTGCCAGTTGGTCAATCCCATGCCGCGTGCGGCGTCGACTGCGGCTGGGGATACACGCCCAAGGCCAACGATCGTATTGGCAACGACCGGCAGCAGCGAATACAGGAACAGCGCCAGCACCGCAGGTGCCGTGCCAATGCCGCGGATCCCTATGTCCGTGACGAACGGCGCAGCGGCTGCGAGTGCACCGAGCGGTACCATCAGAATGCCGAAGAGCGCGATGGAGGGAATGGTCTGAATGAGGTTGAGGGCGCCCAGGGTGGCGGCGCGCAACAGCGGGATCCGGTGGCACAGAATACCGACAGGTACCGCGATGAGGACGGCGCCAGTGACAGATCCCAGCGCGAGAAAGACGTGCTGCCGGGCCTCCTGTGCGAAGCGACTCGCGTTGACCTCGTACTCACGCATCACCGAGAGATGATCGAGCAAGCCCGAAGCCAGGACCGCGCCGACCACGACGGCGAAGAGCACGAGAAACAGCACGCGCATCGCAGGTCCCGGGCGCAAACGCGTGATGGCATCGGTCGCCAATAATCCGAGACACACGAGCAGTACCCAGAAGCTCGCCCCCGGAGACACGCGGACTACCTTATTACCGAGCGGCGTGAGGACATCGCCTGCAGCACCGATGGCGAGCGTCACGGCGGCAACCCCGATCAGAGCGGCCGCAAGCCGCACCCTGGCACTCACGCTCCCAAGTGCCGTGGCGGCAACCAGCACGAGAACGCCATAAAAGGCGAGCACCTCCCACGGCGGAAAGATCTGTAATAAGGAGCGCGCGCTGCCCGGTACGATCCGGTTTGCCTTGAAGACGACGAATGGCAGGCCTATGACCGCCGCGAGCCCGATCAGGCAGAGCAGTGCGCCCAGCCGATCGATTGCATGCCCCCGCGCCAATGATTTTCCCATCTTGTCCCCGACGAGGCGGTGGCGTCCGCCGTCCGGAACCGGCATGCGGGCCTTGATAGCCTCAAGCAGAGCTTACTTCAGAAACCCCTTCGATTTCAGGTAGTCCTCCGCGACCGACGCAATGGATTCGCCGTTGACCTGAACCCGTGCGTTTAGCTCCTGCAGCGTCTCGCGGCTGAAGCTCTCCATCAGCGGCCTTACGATCTGCGCAATCTGCGGATTCGCCTTGAGCACCGCCTCGCGCACCATCGGAACGGGCGCATAAACAGGCTCGGCATGCTGGTCGTCCTCGAGTATCTGCAGATTCGCTGCGATGACGTTGCCGTCGGTGCCGTAGACCATGGCCACATTGGTGCCATTGGTTTGCGCCGCCGCGGCGCTGATGGTGGCCGAGGTTTCGCCGCCGGCCAATACGATCATCTGATTGGAACGCAGCGTGAACCCGTAAACTTTTTCGAGCGAACGCAGTGTTCCCGCATTGGCAAACTCGGCCGAACAGGCAAGCACCGCCCTGCCGCCCCCCGTCACCCACTTGCCGAAGTCGCTCATGGTCGTGAGGTGGTTGGCTCGCGCCACGTCTTTGCGAACCGCCAAGGCCCAGGCATTACTGGCATTGCCGGGCGTCAGCCATACGATCCTGTTTGCCTCATAGTCAAGTCTGGACCCAAGTTCGTAGCCCTTGCGCAGGTCCTTCCATGCCGGGTCGGATGGCAGGTTGAAGAAGAAACCACCGTTTCCCGTGTACTCGACATAGATATCGATCTGGCCGGCAAGTAGCGCCTTGCGGACCACATAGGTTGCTCCGAGCGCCGTGCGATCCACGGTCTGGAACCCAGCCGCGTTCAACATCATGCGGATCATCTGGCCGATCATCGCGGATTCACTGGAGAGCTTCGATGAGACCACCACCGTCGCGTGAGCCGCGATCGAGGTCCCGAAGAGAAGCGTTGCGCTTAAAAGCAGCGACTTCAGAATTTTCACCACCGAGCACCTCCGCGCCGCTGGACTCGGCGCTCGCGTAACACCGAGCGCCGTGAATGTCGCCCTTTCGCCGTCATTGGCCATATGATCTGCTCACACGATACGCCGTGGCAGGAACAACGCGAACCCATGACTGAGATCGAAGCCCGCTCATCCTCTCGTCGACGCGAGCGCGGCCGCACTCCCCGCTCGACGGGCCCGTCGCTCGCACCGCTGCCGCGCCTGGCGAGCCGCTGGGCACCATTGGAGATCCTGAGCGTCGAGCAGGTCGAACGCATTCTGCTTGCGGCGTTTCGGATTCTGGAAGAGGCGGGGCTCGAAATCCGCAGCTCCGCGGCACGAGAGGTTTTCCGCCGCGCGGGTGCTTTCGTCGACGACGAGACGCAGATGGTGCGCCTGGGGCGCGACATTGTGGAGGCGCAGCTGGCGCATGCGCCGCAGCGCTTCGTCCTGCACGCGCGCGATCCCGAACGGCATCTGCATGTGGGCGACAATGTGATCAATTTCGGGCCTGTGACCGGCGCCCCGAATATCACCGATCTGGAGCGCGGACGCCGCTACGGCGACATCGAGGCATTTCGCAATATCCTCAAGCTCACTCATCGACTGGGCGTCCTGCACTGGCAGGGTGGCATCGTGGTCGAACCGGTGGATGTGCCGGTCGCAACACGCCATCTTGCAGCTTATCAGGCGCACATCGAGTGCTCGGATATTGTCTGGGCCGCGCGCGGTCTTGGTGGCGTGCAGGCGCAGGACGCGATTGCCATGTCGGCCATTGAGCACGGCTGCAGCGTCGAGGAGCTGGCATCGCGTCCGACCCTGATGACCGTCACGAACGTCAACTCGCCGCGCAGGGTGGATGAGGAAATCCTCGACAACATCATGATCATGGCGCGCCACGGCCAGTGCGTCGTGATCACACCCTTCACGCTGATGGGCGCTATGGCCCCCGTCACTCTGGCAGGTGCGCTCGTGCAGCAGTCGGCGGAGGCCATGTGCGTCATCGCGCTGTGCCAGATGCTGCGTCCGGGGACTCCCTGCGTCATGGGCGGCTTCACCTCCAATGTTGACATGCGCACCGGCTCGCCGGCCTTCGGTACGCCCGAATACGTCAATGCCGTGCTGGCCACCGCACAGATCGGGCGGCGGCTTAAGATTCCCGTGCGCACCAGCGCCGTCAATGCTTCTCCGGCGGTCGATGCGCAGTCGACCTACGAGACCGCATTTTCGCTGCAGGCGGCCATCCTCAGCCACAGCCACCTCATCAACCACGCGACCGGCTGGCTCGAGGGCGGCTTGTCGGCATCGCTGGAAAAAATCATCGTCGATGCCGAAATGCTGCGCAGCTGGGCGGAAATCTTCAAGTCCGTCGATTTCAACGACGACGATCTGGGCGTCGATGCCATCAAGGGCGTGGCCGCAGGCGGGCATTTCTTCGGCACAGCGCATACGCTTGCGCGCTACGAGCATGCGTTCTATCGCCCACTGCTGTCCGATTGGTCGAACTTCGAGAACTGGTCGGAGGCCGGCGCGCGCGATGCGACGCAGCGTGCCACCGGCATCTGGAAGAAACTGCTCGCCGAATACGTGCCGCCGCCGCTCGACCCGGCGGTCAAAGAAGCCATCGATGCCTATGTGGCGCGCAGAACGCTCGAGCTCGAAAGCGCGTAAACATGATCGCGGGGATCATGAACGCCCGCATGTACGCGGTGACTCCCGAAGTTGAGGCCGGATGGCAGAAGCTCCTGGGTTACATCACCGCCGAGGCCGGCGTGGCGCTCAGCTACATGCCCTATCCCGCACCGCAGCCGCTCGAGGGGCTGTGGTCGCGACCCGATCTGGGCTGCGCCTTCATGTGTGGCTACCCCATCGCTCTCAAGCTTGCGCCCGTCATTCCCATCGCCGCGCCGATCCCGAGAGCCGAGTGGGCGGCGGGCCTGCCCGTCTATCGCTCCGACCTGATTGTGAGAAAAAACGCGCCGTACCAGACGCTCACCGACACGTTCGGCGGGCGAGCCGGTTGGACGGTGGAACATTCGCACTCCGGATTCAACGCGTTTCGCCATCACCTGCTCGGCTTCCGAACAGCGCAGCGCCCGAACCTCTATGCCCAGATGGCCGGTCATCTCGTCACCGCACGCAACATTTTGGACAGCGTGCGAGAAGGGCGCATTGATATAGGTCCCCTTGATGCCTATTGGCACCTCCTGATTGCGCGGCACGCGCCGCAGCTGGTTGCGGATATTCGCGTGTTAACCTCAACGCAGCTCGCACCGATACCGGCCTTCGTTGCCTCGGCTGCCAGGCCTGCGGAGGAGACCACGCGGCTCCGGGCTGCCTTCAGAAGCGCGGCATCACGCGCCTGGTTCGCGCCCTTGGGGGATATTCTTCGCCTCGACGGATTCGCCGAGGTGACGGAAGCGACTTACGCGCCGCTATTGGAATGGGATCAAGCTGCGATTGCCGCCGGCTATGCCCTGCCGGCATGAGTGATTGAAGCCGCGGCCATGCGCCGATGATTGAGGAGACGTTGCATCAAATGTTGAGAGTATTTCGTGAAGCCGTCCGCTAGAGCCGTAGTCATCGGGGGCGGCGTGGTGGGCGCGAGCGCGCTCTATCACCTGGCCAAGATCGGCTGGACCGATGTGATGCTCATCGAAAAGAGCGAACTGACCTCGGGTTCCACCTGGCATGCGGCCGGCGGCATGCACACCTTCAACGGCGAGGCCAATATCTCGCGACTGCAAAAATATACCATTGACCTGTATCGCGAGATCGAGGCGCTGTCCGGCCAATCCTGCGGGCTGCATCCGAACGGCGGCCTCATGCTCGCGGCGACGCAGGGCGAACTCGATAGTCTGAAGCTCATCTGCTCGCGCGCCCGCTACCTTGGCATGGAAACCGAGATGATCTCGCTCAAGGAGGCCGCGCGCTTCAATCCTCTGATTGACACGAGCTGCTTCATCGGCGCCTTGTGGCGCGCCGACGGCGGGCATTGCGACCCGTCGGGCACAACCCAGGCGTATGTGAAAGCCGCGCGCCTATTGGGCGCATCGGTCGAGCGTTTCACGCGCGTGCAGTCTCTCGCGCAGCGCGCGGACGGCTCCTGGGACGTCGTGACCGACAAGGGCACGGTGCACGCCGAACACGTCGTCAATTGCGGTGGCCTGTGGGCGCGGGAGATCGGGCACATGGTCGGCATCGAGCTGCCGGTGCTGGCGATGGAACATCACTACCTCCTGACCGAGGACATTCCGGAACTGCAGGGGCGGGAGCAGGAGATCGTCAACACGACCGACTATGCCGGCGAGATCTACATGCGCCAGGAGCGCGGCGGGGCGCTGATCGGCACCTATGAACCGCATGGAATCGTCTGGTCACCGCTGAAAACCCCGGATGATTTTTCGATGCAGCTCCTGCCTGATGACTTCGAGCGGCTGGCGCCTTACTTCGAGGTCGGCTTCCGGCATTTTCCGGCGCTCGGGCGCGTCGGGATCCGCAAGGCGGTCAACGGTCCCTTCACCTTCGCCCCGGATGGCAATCCGCTCGTGGGGCCGGTGCGCGGCCTCAGGAATTTCTGGGTTGCCTGCGCGGTCATGGCCGGCTTCAGCCAGGGCGGCGGCATCGGTCTGGTGCTGTCGCGCTGGATGGCGGAAAACGATCCCGGCCAGGACATCATTTCCATGGACGTCGCGCGCTTTGGCGCATTCGCCACGCCGAAATACACGGCCATCAAGGTGCCGGAGAATTATTCGCGCCGATTTCGACTCGCCTATCCCAACGAAGAACTGCCCGCCGCGCGCCCGGTGCGCCGTTCGCCGATCTACGACAACCTGAAAGCGGCCGGCGCGGTGATGGGGGCAAATTTCGCTCTGGAGCACGCGCTGTGGTTCGCACCAGAAGGCGTGGCTGCCACCGAGACGCCGACTTATCGGCGCTCAGAGGCATTTCCCTTCGTGCGTGCCGAGTGCCAGGCGGTGCGCGCCACAGTCGGTGTCTACGAGACGACCAACTACGGCAAATACGAGGTGAGTGGCCGCGCGGCGCGGACCTGGCTTGACCGAGTTTTGGCCTGTCGTATACCCAGGTTCGGTCGTATGGGACTTGCGCCCATGCTGAGCCCCGCAGGCAAAATCATCGGCGACTTCTCCATCGCCTGCCTGGCTGCGGATCGCTACCTCATCATGGGTTCGGGTTTTGCCGAAGAGTTTCACCTGCGCTGGTTCTGGCAGGCTGAGCCTCCTGCCGACGTATTCGTTCGCTCGGTCGCCTCCACGCTCTGCGGTGTGTCCATCGCCGGTCCGAAATCGCGCGAGCTCGTGCAGCGGCTCGTGCGCGATGATCTGTCGGCTGCCGTTTTCAAATTATTTGATGTCCGGCAGACGGCCGTGGGGTTTGCACCCGCCATCGTGACGCGCGCCGGATTCACCGGCGAGCTGGGCTACGAGATCTGGACCACGCCCGACTATTTCGCCACTCTCTACGATGACGTCTGGAATGCCGGGCAGGATTTGGAACTCAAGGTTTTTGGCGGCCGCGCCCTCTCGAGCCTGCGTCTCGAGAAGGGTTACGGCTCGTTCAATAAAGACTTCCGTCCCGATTACACACCCGCTGAGACGGGGCTCGACAAGTTCGTCGACTTCGACAAGCCGGATTTCGTCGGGCGCGACGCCGCGATCGCCGAGCGCGACGCCGGACCGAGGCGGCGCTTTGTGGTGATGGAGGTCGAGGCGGCCGATGCGGACGTGACCGGCTACGAGTCCATCATGAAGGATGGCGTCGCAGTCGGCTATGTGACCTCGGGCGCCTACGGACACTGCGTCGGCAAGAGCCTCGCCGCGGGTTATGTGCCCACGGCGCTGGCGCGCGATGGCGAGCGCTTCGTCATCGACATCCTCGGGGACGCCTGCGCGGCAACCATCCGCCTTGAGGCACTGCACGATCCCAAGGGGCTGCGATTGCGCGCGTAGGGCATGCAGCCGGCGCCTGACGCACCGAGTCTCTCGCGCTTGTGCGCGACTTCAGCGCTTAGGAGATTTCCCGTTCACGGACGAAGCCGAATTCCGCGGCGCTATCGGTGAGCGTGTGCCAGAAGCTGCCGGCGAGGCTGCGGAACACGGCAATTTCAAATACCGGCGCGTCGTCGGCGTCCGCGAGGCGCCACAGCGTAGCGCCTACATGGGAGGCGATCGTCGAGGCCACATCGCCCGGCGCGAAACTACGCGGATGCAAGTCAAGGGGTAGGACCTTGGCCAGAGTTTCCCGCAGCTTCGGGCCGCTCATCCGCAGGATGGCATAGCCGCTGGTCTGATCCGCCACCGACGCCGCATCGCCAACGGCCTCTTCGAGAAGCCGGGCAAATCCATGGCCGTGCTCTTCGCTGCTCGCAAGCCACGCGTGCGGGCCTATGCCGGCAAATGCAAGCGCGCCGGCCGCGGCGCGTCGAGGTCCGTGCGGCAACTCGATGCCGAAACGCTCGCGAATGCGTTGCGTCAACGTCGCGAGACGTCCCTTGCGGACGAGGACGGTCGCGATGGCAAGCTCATCGCGAGCGGCGACTCGGACGCCCCGATACGGCGCACTCGAGAAGGCAAGTCCCGCGAAAGCCGAATGTGCCGTTAGGGTCTCATCAGTCATGGGTCATCACAGTTTCGCCGAATCGGAGAATCAATGTTATGGGGCGCGATCAGCTGTGCAGCCGCGCGCCTTCGGGATCAAAGAAGACGGAAGCGGAGACCTCGACTTCCGTATCGCCCCCGCGTGTGGGGCTGTGGGTGCGGATGCGCTCGCCCAGACGCTCCCGGCCGCGCACCAAGAGTCCCAATCCGATCCAGTGCCCGAGCATCGGTGAAAAAGCCGCCGACGTGACATAGCCTTGATCGTTCTCAAGCGATACTTCCGAACCGAGGGTGAGGAAATGCGCGCCGGCGTAGAGGCGCACCGACCTGTCGGTGGGCCGTATGCCGACAAGCACTGGTCGGTTGGCGTCGACGAGACCGGGCCTTTGTGCCAACACGCGGCCTATGAAGTCCTTCTTCGTCGACATCATCCGGCCCATGCCGAGATCAGCGGCGGTGGTGGTGCCGTTCAACTCATTACCAGTCACATGGCCCTTCTCGATGCGCATCGCTCCGAGCGCCTCGATGCCGTAGGGCGTGATACCGAACTCTTCTCCGGCGGACATGATGGCGCGGATCGCGGCGTCGCCGTAGCGCGCCGGAATCGCGAGCTCATAGGCAAGCTCCCCTGAGAATGAAATACGGAAAAGCCGCGCCGGCACGCCGCGCCAGGAGAACTGCGCGCAGCCGAGGTAGGGGAAGGCGGCATTTGACACGTCAAGCGCACTTCCGAGCAGGCGTTCGAGCAGGCGGCGTGAATTCGGTCCGGCGATGGCGTACTGCGCCCATTGCTCCGTGACCGATATCATCTGAACGTCGAGCTCGGGCCAGAGGACCTGCCGTGCATGCTCCAGATGCCGCATGACTTTCGCGGCGTTCGCGGTGGTCGTCGACATCAGGTAATGATTGGCCGCCAGATGCGCGCTCGTGCCATCGTCCAGAACCAAGCCATCCTCGCGCAGCATCAGCCCGTAGCGCACTTTGCCGATCGGCAGGGTGGAAAATAGATTGATGTACACCCGATCGAGGAGTGCCGCGGCATCCGGCCCCTGGATGTCGATCTTGCCCAGAGTCGACACGTCGCAGACGCCCACGCTCGAGCGCACGGCTTTGACTTCGCGCGTCACGATCTTGAGCCAGTCGGTTTCGCCCGGCGCGGCGAACCATTGCGCGCGCAGCCAATCTCCGGCCTCCATGAAGGTCGCACCGCGTTCCTGGGCCCAGGCATGACCCGAAGTGAGCCGCGTCGGTTTGAAATGCGTGCCGCGATGGTTGCCCGCGAGCGCCGCGATTGCCACAGGAGTGTAGGGGGGCCGCGATGTCGTGGTTCCGAGTTCGGGAATGGTTCGCTCAGTGAGCGCCGCCATGATCGCGTGGCCGTTAATGCTCGAGGTTTTTCCTTGGTCGGTCGCCATGCCGAGCGTGGTGTAACGCTTCAGGAGCTCGACTGAGCGAAAGCCTTCACGCGCGGCGAGTGCCACATCCTCGCGCGTGACGTCGTGTTGGAAGTCGACGAAGGCTTTTGACCTTGTGCCGCTCACACACCAGAAAGGCTGCACCGCCGTGAGTTCATCCGTGACGCGCGGTTCGGGAACATCGACTGTCGCAAAGCCCGTTGCCCGGGCGGCCTCGGCGCCCGCCGCTGCGCCTTCGCGTAAGGCAGCTGCCAGAGAGAACGATCCCGCGGCAGCGCCGACGACGCTCATCCCGCGCGGCACGTCGCCCGGGACAAAGGCGGCGATGGCATCCGACCAGCGGGGGCGCCCGCCCAAGTGCGTACACAGTGCGACATTCGGATTCCAGCCGCCGGACACCGCCAACGCATCGATCTGGATTTGCGACCGCCGTCCCCCGTCCTCCACCGTGATGCGCTCGAGCGCACGTGAGCCGTGCGCATCTACCACTTGCGCGCCGCAAAAGACGCGCGTGTCGCTGCGTTTGACTGCGTCGATGAGCTGTGGCAGTACCACGCTGCGCGCGTCGATGACGGCTGCGAGCGGAACGCCGGCCGCGGCGAGGTCGAGTGCCGTCTTCCAGCCGTCATCGCTCGTCGTGAAGAGCGCGGCGCGGCGTCCGGGGATGACGCCGAAACGATTCACGTAGGAGCGCACGGCGGAGGCCATCATGACGCCGGGTCTATCGTTGCCGCCAAAGACAATGGGGCGCTCCACGGCGCCCGAGGCGAGCACGCTGCGTTTCGCGATGATCCTCCAGACTCGCTGCCGCGGCTGATGCTGCGGCGGGATCGACAAATGATCCGACACACGCTCGAGCGCGGCAAAGGTATGCGTCCCGGACATACCGCCGTCGTAGACGCCGAACACGGTTGTTCGGCGCAATATGCGCACTTCAGGATGCGCGCGCAGCTCGGCCTCGACTTCGCGCGTCCAGGCCGAGCCGCTGCGGCCGTCAATTTCGTGGCGCTCGCTGTTGAGCCGGCCCCCCAATAGAAAATCCTCATCACAGAGAATGACGCGCGCTGCCGAACGCGCGGCAGCGAGCCCCGCGGCAAGTCCAGCCGGCCCCGCGCCGATGATGAGAACATCGCAGAACGCATGCGCTTTTTCGTAGCTATCCGGATCCGGTTCGCGGCTGGCGCGTCCGAGCCCCGCCGCGCGTCGGATGGCGGGCTCATAGAGCTTCTCCCACAGGGCCGCGGGCCACATGAACGTCTTGTAGTAAAAGCCTGCGACAAAAATCGGCGCGAACAGTGAGTTGATGGCTCCCACGTCGAGCGCAAGCGAGGGCCAGCGATTCTGGCTGCGCGCATCGAGCCCTTCATAAAGCTCTGCCACGGTCGCGCGCGTATTGGGCTCGCGACGCGCGCCGCCGCGCAGCTCCACGAGCGCATTGGGCTCTTCGGAGCCCGCGGTGAGCACGCCGCGCGGACGGTGATATTTGAAGGAACGCCCGACGAGTCTCACGCCGGCGGCGAGCAGGGCGGATGCGAGTGTGTCGCCGGCAAATCCGCTGTAGTGCGCGCCGTCGAATCGAAACGACAACGGCCGGCTGCGGTCGACGAGCCCGGCTTGCGCGAGACGGTTGGGTTGCTTGGGTTGGCCGGGCGCGCTCATGAATGGCCAGGCGGCGTTGGGAAAGCGACCGCCAGAATTTCGTGGGTGCGGGTGTTGCGCGTCACGCGCAACCAGCTGCGGCAACCGGCGGCGTGATACCACAGCTCATCATGTGGGCCGGCGGGATTATTGCGCACGTACACCGCATCGACGAATTTTGCTTCAGCATCCGGCGCATCAGGGTCCGGGCGCTGGAATGCGGCATCTCCTAAATAAGCGAACTCGCTCAGGTCGCGTTCGCCGCAGAAGGGACATTGAATACGCATTAAATAGTCCGCTACGGGTCGAGGTTAATGCAGGTTCGGTTGCGCGCCGACGCCGCGCTCATCCAGAAGATGGCCGGTCGCGAAGCGGTCGAGGCGATAAGCACGCGCGACCTCGTGCGACTCATCGCGCGCAAGCAGGTGTGCGAAGCACCAGCCGGAGGCTGGAGTGGCCTTGAACCCTCCGTAGCACCAGCCGGCGTTCAGATACAGTCCCGCAATCCCTGTGCGATCAATGATGGGCGATCCGTCCATCGACATGTCCATGACTCCGCCCCAGGAACGCAGCACGCGCACGCGCCCGATCGCCGGCATCAACGCCATGGCTCCTTCGCAGACATCTTCCACCGTCGGAAGATTGCCGCGCTGGGCGTAGGAGTTGTACCCGTCGAGATCACCGCCAAAGACGAGGCCGCCTTTGTCAGACTGGCTGATGTAGAAGTGCCCCGCCCCGAAGGTGACGACGCCGGGAATGAACGGCTTGATCGCTTCGGATACGAAAGCCTGCAGCACGTGGCTTTCGATCGGCAGCCTAAGTCCTGCAAGCGCAGCGACACGCGATGTGCTGCCCGCCACGGCCATGCCGATTTTCTGCGCCCGGATGCTGCCGCGCGTGGTCTCCACGCCGACGATCCGTCCGGCTTCGTGGACGAAACCCGTGACCTCGCAGTTCTGGATGATGTCGACACCGCGATCGCTTGCCGCTCGTGCGTAGCCCCATACGACGGCGTCGTGCCGCGCCGTGCCGCCACGGCGCTGCAGGAGACCGCCGCGAATCGGGAAGCGCGCGCCACTGAAATCGAGAAAGGGCAGCATGCGCTGCACGGCCGCGGCATCGAGCAGTTCGGCATCCACGCCATGCATGCGCATGGCATTACCGCGGCGGGCATAGGTATCGCGCTGCGCGTCGGAATGGAAAAGATTCAGTACGCCACGCTGACTGACCATGGCGTTGTAGTTGAGATCCTGCTCGAGTCCCTCCCAGAGCTTCATCGACCACTCGTAGAAGGGATTATTGCCGGCGAGCAGATAGTTTGAACGGATGATGGTGGTATTGCGCCCGGCATTGCCCGAACCAATCCAGCCTTTCTCGAGCACCGCGACTCTTGAGATGCCGTGGATCTTTGCGAGGTAATGAGCCGTTGCCAGCCCGTGCCCGCCGCCGCCGATGATGACAATATCGTACGCGCTCTTGGGTGCAGCATCCCGCCATGCCGGGCCCCAGCCACGGTGGCCTGACAGCGCCTGCCGCATGAGGTTTAAAATCGAGTAGCGCATCAGGTGTAGTCCCGCGCCCGCGGTGGAATCGGCCCGCGTTGGCGCTACTAATCATAAAGGGAGCGCAGCTGCTGAGATTGATCTTCTGCGATGCGAGGCGCTGATCTGGAGCCAGCGTCGCTCGAATTGCATTCCGATTATAAATCGTGGCCGCTGGAGGCTTGGCTTTTCAGCGAGCGAGTCTTGCGCGACGGCTCGCAGCGCTGTAGGGGAGGGCCACCGTCGCCTGCGCCTCGGGGACCTGCGCAGGCGACGCGGGGGATGTCCGGATCAGCGCCGGTGGTAGCCCCAGTGCCGATCGCCAAAGCCGGGGTGGCCGAAGCCGTAAAAGCCGCGACCAAAGCGGCGGTAGCCGCCGAAATAGCCCGAACCCCAGCCCCAATACGGCGCCGGGCCAAAATAGGCGCGCGCAGCGGGCACGGGGACGGCAACGGCTGGCGCATACACCGGAAGGGCAGGCCGTATCCAGACTCGCGCTTCGGCTGCGGGTGTATAAAGGCTCGCCGCACCGATCGCGGCTGCGAGTATCAGGGCGGTTCTGTAGCGCATGGTGGGGTGACTCCTTAAAAGTGACTCTACGGGAACTCAAACGGCGGCGCGCATAAGCCGTTGACCCGCAAGCGCATGAAGTAATTTTAATTCTCTGGAGCTTATTCCCGAATGGCATCGCCAATTCCCAAAGCTGTGGCCATTGCTGTGAATGACGCGACTCGCGTCTCCGGTCTCATGCAGCGCCCGGCTCACGCTAAGTGGTGTTTCGTGCTGGCACACGGCGCGGGAGCCGGCATGAACCACCCGTTCATGGTGGCCGTGGCTGATGAGCTTGCGGCGCTCGACATCGCGACGCTGCGCTATCAGTTTCCCTTCGCAGAAAAAAAGGCTAGGCGGCCGGATCCGCCACAGCTTGCACAAGCTACGGTTCGAGCGGCCGTCGCGGCAGCCCACAATTTGGCACCGGATCTGCCGCTCATTGCCGGAGGCAAATCATTCGGTGGCCGGATGACCTCGCAGGCACAGGCGGCGGCGGCCCTTCCCAACGTGCGCGCCCTGGCATTCCTCGGGTTTCCGCTGCATCCATCGGGGCAGCCTTCGGTTGCGCGCGCAGAGCACTTGAGTCAAGTACATATCCCAATGCTCTTTCTGCAAGGTACGCGCGACGCATTTGCGGAGCTGGCGCTGATCGAGCCACTCGCCAAGCGGCTCGGCAGCCGGACGACTCTGACGCTGATCGAAGATGCGGACCATTCGTTTCATGTGCCGGCGCGTTCCGGCCGCAGCGACAGCCAAGTCCGAACGGCGATGCTGACAGCACTTTCGAGCTGGGTGGATGCAGTAATTCAGAAATGACCAGGCTAAGTTTTACTTAGCCGTGATTTCTCTCGAGAGGCAGACTCCGTCAAATGTGTGGGTCACGACATCTGCTTGATGTTGGGCCGCGAGCTGCACAGCCAAGCTGTCTTCGTGCCAATATGCAAGTCATTTCGGCGAGCTGTGTCCGCTGGCGTACTGACTACGTTTACGATCGCGCGCAGCCTGTCGCCTCACGGAGTTGCATATCGGAGTCGGTATCGATGAGGATGATCCCCCACCTAGCCGGCTCGGCGCAGGGTGCACGCGTGCGACGCACTGCATTCGCGGCAATTTTCCTGCTTTCCTCCGCGGCGCACGCCGCGGATGGCGGCTACGTCGAGCTCGTACGTCAGGTTGCGCCCAGTGTCGTAACTGTTCTCGTCGTAGAACAGCGTGAAGGCGCTGGTCAGCGGGCTGTCGAACGCGCGAACGCCGCCAGTGACTATGACGGCATGCGTGCGATCATGCGCCGCCTGCTCTCGGGCCCCGCTGGTAATCCGGAGCCCAGCGCGGATGACGCGGTACTGGGGTCGGGCTTCATCATCCGAGCTGACGGCCTCATCGTGACCAACCGTCACGTCGTTGTGGGCGCGCGCACGGTGCAAGTCAAACTCGCCGACGGGCGCGAATTCGCAGCCAAAGTCATCGGCGCCGACGCGGCCACCGACATCGCACTGGTGCAAGTAAGCGCCGGCACCCTCCCGGCGCTGCGGCTCGGAACCTCGGAGAATATTGCAGTCGGCGAGGCGGTCATCGCAATCGGCAATCCGTTCGGCCTCGGCCAGTCTGTTACGGCCGGTATTATCTCCGCGCGCGGCCGCACGCTCGAGGCCGATCCGTACATTGATTTCCTGCAGACCGACGCGGCGATTAATGCAGGCAATTCCGGTGGCCCACTGCTCACCACAGACGGAGCGGTCATTGGGGTCACTTCAGTAATATTCTCGCCAAACGGCGGCTCCGTAGGTCTAGGGTTCGCGATTCCGGCTGAAACCGTGGCGTCCGTTATCGGGGAGCTCGAGAAACACGGGAGAGTGGATCGGGGTTATCTGGGCATCTCCGTGCAGCCCATGACGCCCGCACTGGCGAGAGCCCTGGGCGGTAAATCCTCCGCGGGCGCACTTATCACCGCAGTAGCACCGCACGCGCCCGTCGAGAACAGTCTTCTGGTCGGAGACGTACTCCTCAGCATGGGTTCCAGTCCAGTGACCTTCGATGGCCTGGGCAAAATCACGGCGCGGCTGCGACCCGGCACTTCGGTGAATGCCACGGTGCAGCGCGACGGACTGCAGCTGTCGATTCCGGTGAAAATCGGCCAGCTTCCGGATCCTCCCGATAGCCCAATGCTCGGTGATCAAGATACCTGGGTGCCGAGTCTCAAACTGGGAGTGGCCAATACCACGAACGAGATTCGCAAGGCCATCAAGGCGGATGATGAAACGGGAGGCCTGATCGTGACGCAGCTGCGCCCCGCCGGCGCCGGAGCGCTTGCGGGTTTGAAGATCGGCGACCTCATCACCCACGCGGGAACGAAGCGCTTGACGAAAGTTGCAGACCTCGCACCCGTGGGCCCGCCTTCGACCAAGAATCCGCTACTGCTACGCGTCGTGCGTGCAGGCTCTCCTCGCTTCGTGGCCATTACAGGCAGCGAAGAGAATTGATCGTGGGCTCTCATGCGACCGCCCCACTGATTCTATTCCGCCGTTGCTAATGCGCGATCGACGTTGCTTGGCCGGGCAGCAAGGATTTTCGGTGATGCCAGTTCCTGTCGCCTTTGCTGCGCAACGGGTGATCACGTAGATTAAGCCGTAACCGCACCGCTCACACAGAGTATCGATGGCCATATATTCATTTATGAACAAGCGTCGACCAGCCGTTCTTTTGGCATTGGCTTTGCTGCAGATGACGCTTGCCCTGCCGCTGGCATCGGCAGCCGACAAAGACGCCGCGCAACCGGATAAAGGCGGCGCACCCGATTGCTGCAAGGCCCCCGACCCGCATGCGAAGGACGACGACATCAAGCTGCCGCCGTTTCCCGCTGACAAAACCGTGCGGCAGAGCATCCACGTGGGTGGCCGCGAGTTGAAATACGATGCCACCGTGGGTTCGTTGCCGGTGTTGGACGAGAAGGGCAAGACCATCGCCAACGTCATGTTCACCGCCTATACGGTGCCTGGCGCGAGTCGCCCGGTCACATTTGCATTGAACGGCGGTCCGGGCGCCTCGTCGGTGTATCTCAATCTTGGGGCCTTGGGACCCAAACGCGTCCAATTCGGCGCCGCGGGTGACAGCCCCTCGGATCCCTCGGTCGCGTCCGATAATTCTGCGACCTGGCTCGATTTTACCGATCTCGTTTTCATCGATCCGGTGGGCACGGGGTTCAGCCATTCGCTCGTGAAGGAGGACGAAACGAAGAAAAGGTTTTACAACCCCAAAGCGGACGTAGAGTATTTGTCACGAGTGATTTTCGATTGGCTGGTGAAAAACGAGCGCCTGATGTCGCGTAAGTATCTGGTCGGAGAAAGCTACGGCGGTTTTCGCGGCCCGCGCATCACGCATTTTCTGCAGACGCGGCTCGGTGTCGCGATGAATGGCATGGTGCTGGTATCGCCCTACCTCAATCCTCCCGCGTCCGATAATGGCGACCTGTCGCCGCTGCCATGGATGCTCACTCTGCCCAGCATCGCCGCCGCGAGCCTCGAGCGCCAGGGGAAACTCAATGACGCGGTGATGACGGAAATCATCAACTACACCCGCGGCGATTACGCGGCGGACTTATTGAAAGGCCGTTCCGATCCGCAAGCCATCGAGCGCATCGTCAAACGCGTGACCGAGCTCTCCGGACTTGATCCCACGTTCGTGCGCCGCTCCGGCGGCCGTCTCGAGACCCAGGCCTATCTGCGTGAAGTGTTCCGTGCGGAGGGCAAGCTCGGCAGCCGCTATGATCCAAACGTGACCGTATGGGACCCGTTTCCATTCGCGCCAAATCAGCGTACCAATGACCCGGTGCTCGACAGCATCATTGCGCCCACTACGACGGCAATGGTCGACTTCATTACCCACACCGTCGGCTGGAAATATGCCGGTCGCTATGACGCGCTGAGCTACGAGGTGGCCAAGCTGTGGACGAATGCCGACGAGAAGGAAGAAGCGAACCAGCGCCTCGAGCACGGTTCAGTCGAGGAATTACGCCAGTCCGTGGCCGTCGATCCGAAACTTAATGTCCTGATCGTGCACGGCTGGGACGATCTGTCGTGCCCGTTCATGGCCTCGGTGCTGATCGTGGACCAGATGCCGATCATGGGTAATCCGGATCGCGTGCAGGTCAAGGAATACGCGGGCGGCCATATGTTCTACAGCCGCGAGAGCAGTCGCGCGGCATTCCGGCGCGACGCCATGCAGATCTACGCAACGCACTGACTTGGTGCGGCCGGTCGCTCGGCGAGCTACTGATCGCCCGCGCGCATCGCATTCGCCTTTTTCAACAGCGCTTCGGCCATGCGGATGCTGGCATAGTCGATCAAGCGACCGTCGAGTGACACGGCACCCCGACCTTCGCGTGCCGCCTGCGCCATCGCCTCCATGATGCGGGTGGCCTTCGTCACTTCGGCAGCTGATGGCGTAAACACTTCATTGCACAGCAACACCTGTGAAGGATGGATTGCCCACTTGCCCTCGTAGCCGAGTACGGCGGCCCGCTTGGCGGCGGCACGGAATCCGTCGGGATCCTTGAAGTCGCCGAACGGTCCGTCGATAGGCCGTAATCCGTAGGCGCGACACGCGACCATCATGCGGGTCTGTGCTGCATGCCAGGGATCGGTCCAGTAGTAATCGCGTTTTCCGTCGGCGTCCTTGTCGGTGAGCACACCGCAATCGATATTGACGCCACCGATCACCGTCGTGCGGGCGCGTGTGGACGCGGCGTAGTCGGCTACGCCGAACGACATGGCCTCCAGCCGTTTGCTCGCCTGGGCAATGGCCTCGACATTGGCCATGCCAAGCGCGGTTTCGATCAGCACCTCGAAGCCGAGGCGTTTCGTGCGCTTCTTCGCGGTCTCGATCTGAGTCACGATCATGTCGAGCGCGTACACGTCGGCCGCTACGCCGACCTTCGGAATCAGAATCATATCCAGTCGCGGGCAAGCTTCGACGATATCCACCACGTCGCGGTACATGTAGTGCGTATCGAGACCATTGATGCGGACCATCATGGTCTTTGCGCCCCATTGGATGTCATTGAGAGCTTGGATGATGTTTTCGCGCGCCTGCTCCTTGTCATCGGGCGCGACGGCGTCCTCCACATCCAGAAAGACGATGTCGGCAGCGGATTGCGCAGCCTTTTCGAATAACGCCGTGTTGGACCCCGGCACGGCAAGCTCGGAGCGGTGCAGACGCGGCGTAGACGGTTCGATGCTCGTGAAGCTCATATTGTCCCTCGTAATTACGCTGCGAACCGGAAGCCCTATCCCGTCGCACCCAGACCCGCGGCGGCGCAATTGATCGACATCAAGAGCGCCGTGCGCACATCTTCGCTGCTCTCGGCGCGGTGAGCGCGCAGCAGGTGTACCTGCTCACGGCTCACCGCATTGATGGTCTTCAGGCGCCGCGCGAGCCGCCGCCGAAATTGCGGAAAGCGCTCGGCAATGCCCGCATCGCCGGAGATGCGCAGGATCATTTCGCAGGTGAGCCGGTATTCCTCTGCGATGCGGTTGAAGATAGGCTCGCGAATAGTCTTATCCTCCACGAGCCCCGCGTATTCAGCGGCGATCGACAGGTCGACCTGCAACAGGGTGCGCTCGACGTCGTCGAGAATAAGCCGGAACAGGCGGGCGTCGCGGAACATGCGCTTGAGAAGCTCGAGCCCGCGCTCCTTGCGCACGTCGAGAAAGGCTTTGATACCGCTGCCGACGCCATACCAACCCGACAACATGTGGCGGTTTTGCGTCCAAGCAAACACCCACGGGATCGCCCGCAGGTCGCCCAAAGTCTTCGCCTGCGTACGACGTGCCGGACGCGAGCCGATGTTGAGCAGTGACAGCTCCTCAAGTGGGCTCGAGTCCTGCAGATAGGTGAGCATTGTCGGCAGCTCCATCAGCTTGCGGTAGGCAGACCACGCGGTGCCGGAGAGTGCTTCCATCGCTTCATAGAACTCATGCACCGGGATCAGCGCTGCTTCGCGGTCGGAGCGCAGCACATGCTCGACGACCGATGCGCCCAGTAGCTCGATCTGATACGCCGCCGTGCCGCGATTCGCATATTTGAAGGACACGACTTCGCCCTGCTCGGTGACGCGAAATTGGCCTCGGATCGAGCCGGCAGGAGAGGCGGCAATGGCGCGTCCCGTCGGTGCACCGCCGCGACTCACCGAGCCGCCTCGGCCATGGAAGAACGCAATTGCGATGCCATGCTCGCTCCCCAGGCGCGTGAGGGTGCTTTGTGCTTTCGCCAGTTCCCAGTGCGCCGTGAGGTAGCCGCCATCCTTGTTGGAATCGGAGTAGCCGATCATCACCTCCTGTATCTTGCGCTGAACATGCAGGCTGCGTTGCACGAGCGGCACGGCCAACAGCTCCTTCAGGATCGGGGCGGCGCGGCGCAGGTCGGGAATGGTTTCGAGCAGAGGGACGATCGGCAATGTGCAGCGTTCGACAGCCGCAGAATCGGAAAACAGCCCGCCTTCCTTCGCCATGAGATAGACGCCCAAAATGTCAGCGGCGCTGCGGGTCATGCTGAGGATCAAGGCACCGAAGGCTTCGCGGTCAATGTCTTCGCGCATGCGGGCTATGGTGCGGAAGGTCGCGAGTGTTTCCGCAGCCTCTGCAGGCAGCCCTGCGTAGCCATACGGCGCGTTGCGCGCCGTGCCTAATTCGGCGAGCAACCATTGCTTCCACTGCACCGAATCGGGCTGCGGCGGGTCGGCGCCGTCGTTCCTCAGGCGGAACATCGCGGCCAGGGTCTCATTGATGCGCATGCTGCTTTCGCGCACGTCCAGTCGCACCGTGCTGAAGCGGAACACACCCACTTCGCGCCGCAGCGGCAAGAGGAGTGCATCGGCGAGGCGCTGCGCTCCGCCAGCGCCAAGAGCGCTACGCATCAGGTCGATGTCGTCCATTAAACGGTCGGCGTTGGGATAGCCGCCATCCTCCGGCGCGGGTTGCTCGCGCTCGGCATGGCTGATGGTGACGTCGAGGCGCGCCAGCATGCAGCAGAGAAATTGGCGGAAGATTTCGCCGCGATTGCGCGCCGCGAGCGCCGCGCCGTCGCGCACCGTTCGCAGTGCCTCGGCCACCGTCTCGCGGAAGGAGGCCGACAGGGAGAGGGCGTGATCCTCGATACTCAAGTTGCGCACCAAGTCGAGAAGACGCGTCCGATAGCGACGCAGGCTCGCCAGTCGCGTCTCCCATAGCGTGCGGCGCGTCACCTCGCTCGTGACGTACGGATTGCCGTCACGATCCCCGCCGATCCAGGAGCCAAACTGGAAGAACAGCGGCACCTCAAACGGCTCATCGGGAAATTGTTTCGCAAATGCGCTTTCAACTTTGGCGAACATCTGCGGTACAACGTCAAAGAGATTTTCATTAAAGAAATACAGGCCCCATGCGACTTCCTGTTCCACCGTCGGCTTGGCGAGCTTGAGCTCACCGGTCAGCCAGAGCAGCTCAATTTCGTCACCGGCGGCGCGGATCAGCTCCTGGCGTTCGCGATCCGTCCAGCGCGGCGACTCAAGATCGAGCAGGCGCAGATAAATGCGCCGATGCCGTTCCAGCACCGTGACGCGCTTAGCCTCGGTCGGATGCGCGGTAATGACAGGTCGAACGCGCAGCGCAGACAACGCTTCACGGATCTGCGCGCCGGTGATGCCCTCAGCCGCCGCGGCGGCGAATACTCCGGCGAAAGTGCCGCGCAGCTGCTCGTAGCCGCGCTCGCGTTCGACTTCCCGGCGGTTGCGCATGTCGCGATTCTGTTCGGCAATCGCGAGCAGCTGGAACCAGATTCCCTGCGCCTGCAACGTGCGCGCAAGGAGGACCGCAGGCATGCCCGCAGTCGTGCGCTCCTCGCGCAGGACGGCTGCAACTTCGGGCTCGTAGCGTTGCACGACCGCGACCAGAAGATTGAAGAGCAGTTCCGAGCGCGAGAAATTTCCAGGCGCCTCGCTTGAGCGGATCGCCGAGCCGGCAGAAACGTTCACGACCCGTGCTCCATGAGCCCGCAGTGCACAAACCTGGCGCGGCGAGGCGGCTGCGACACGCGCTCAGCCTGCCTTGCGCAGCGCCATCGCGATCGTCGAGCCGATTTCAGCCGCGCTCGGCACGACAAGCAGGCCGTACGACTTCATGATCTCTGCTTTTTCAGCGGCGCTGTCGCCCTCGGCCGATATGATCGCACCGGCATGGCCCATGCGACGGCCTTTCGGCGCGGTCAGCCCAGCCACGTACCCGATGACCGGCTTTGTCATATTTTCCTGCACCCATTTGGCCGCCTCTGATTCCTGCGGGCCGCCGATTTCGCCAATCATGATGACGGCTTTGGTTTCCGGGTCCTCTTCGAACAGCATCAGATGATCGAGGAACGAGCTGCCGTTGATTGGATCGCCGCCGATGCCGACACTGGTCGTTACCCCGATGCCGAGCGCCTTCATCTGCGCTCCCGCTTCATAGCCGAGCGTGCCGGATCGGGAGACGACGCCGACGTTGCCGCGGATGTATATGTCGCCGGGCATGATGCCGAGCATCGCCTTGCCGGCGCTGATGATGCCTGCGCAGTTGGGGCCGACGATGGTCGTGCGCTGTGCTTTCGGATAGCGCCGCAGATAACGCTTGACCCTCATCATGTCCTGCGCAGGAATACCATCAGTGATGATGCAGACGAGCCTAAGCCCCGCATCCGCCGCCTCCATCAGCGCGTCCGCCGCGAAGGGAGGAGGCACGAAGGCAAGGCTGGCCTCGGCGCCGGTGGCCTTGACCGCATCCTTAACCGTGTTAAAGACCGGGCGCCCGAGATGTGTCTGACCTCCCTTGCCCGGCGTGACACCGCCTACGATATTAGTGCCGTATGCAATCATTTCTTTGGCATGGAAAGTCGCCTTGTCGCCCGTGAAGCCCTGCAGCACCACCCGCGTCGTCGCATCGATTAGAATGCTCATTTGACGTCTCCGCCGCGCGCAGCCGCGACAACTTTATGTGCCGCCTCTGCAAGTGTGTCGGCTGTGATGATGGGCAGGCCACATTCGCGGACGATCCGCCTGCCTTCCTCGACATTCGTGCCAGCCAGTCGCACGACCAGCGGCACGCGAAGATTTTTAGCCGCTCGCACCACGCCTTGCGCCACCCAGTCGCAGCGGTTTATACCGGCGAAGATATTGACCAAAATCGCCTTCACGTTCTGATCAGAAAGCACCAGATTGAACGCGGCGGCAACACGCTCCGGTGAAGCGCCGCCGCCCACATCGAGGAAGTTGGCGGGCTCGCCGCCGGCGTGCTTGATCATGTCCATCGTCGCCATCGCCAACCCGGCGCCGTTGATGATGCAGCCAATATCGCCGCTCAGGCCGACGTAGTTGAGACCGAACTCCGCGGCCCGCGCCTCGCGCGGATCCTCCTCGGCAGAGTCGCGCATTTCGGTGACTTTGGGTCGCCGAAACATGGCGTTGTCATCGAATGACATCTTTGCGTCCAGGGCCAGTACGCGATCGTCCTTGGTGACGACGAGGGGATTAACCTCGACCATGGTTGCGTCAAGATCGCGGAAAGCTCGATAGCAGCCCATGATCGCTGTGACCGCCTGGCTCACCTGTTTGATGTTGAGGCCCAGTCCGAACGCCAGCTCGCGGGCCTGGAAGCTTTGCAGCCCGACCGCCGGATCGACCTGTTCCTGCAGGATCGTCTCAGGTCGGCTAAGCGCAATTTCTTCGATCTCGACGCCGCCTTCCGCCGAAGCAATGACCCGGATGCGTTCGATCCTTCGGTCAAGGACGAGGCCCAGATATAACGCGCGCACGTAGGGTTCGGCTTTTTCCACATACAGCCGATGTACGACCTTGCCCGCGGGGCCGGTCTGGTTCGTCACGAGCGCGGTGCCGAGCATTCCCTTTGCGGCGGCGGCGACTTCCTGGTAGGTGCGACAGAGTTTGACGCCGCCGGCCTTGCCGCGACCCCCGGCGTGAATCTGTGCCTTGATGGCCCAATGCCAGCCCCCAAGTTCCGTCGCGACGTATACCGCCTGCTCCGGACTGTAAGCGACCCCGCCCGGCGGCACCGTTACGCCAAAGCCGGACAGCAGTTCTTTTGCCTGATATTCGTGAATATCCATCGAACCCCCGAGCAAATTCCGTGGGTCCATCCGCCCGCCGCGCTCGGCAGTCGGCCGAACCGCGAAGGTTGAACCCTTTAGTGGGCATTACTTTACACGGCCTCGCTTTGGACCGTGCAACAGCCGGGCAGCCGTTCCCGAGCGGGGTGTGAAACTTGCGCGAGGGTCGCCGCTGGGCAAAGTGAGACATTTCGAAAGCGTTACGCGTGCGCGTGATTTTCGGCCAAGCGAAACCCGAGTCAGCGCAGAGCGCGGCCCTGAGGTTCAATGCGCGCAGACGCGCCGATGCGACCGGCTAGTTACCGCGGGAAGACGAGTTCAATAACCCTGGCGCTGGGCGCATCTAATCAAAGCGAGCTCGCTTCCTTCGTAGCCGTCCGTGGCTGTGCCTCGAGAAGGCCCGATGGTCGCGCCAATGCAAAGCAAAAACTCACCGCAACTCAGCGTTCTCTAGCTCCGACCGGTGGCGTTGTGCTGGCGCTCCTTAAACTAAGGCCGGCGACGTCCAAAACGCTTATTCTTAGCGACTATGCATGAAAGAACACCCTGAATTCCCAAGGGCGTGAATCGCCAGTGGCGAGCGCATCGACCGCTTGCGGGCTCATCGTTCCGCTGCAGGCGCTCTGAGGCCTAGAAAATGACCGTAAATACAGAAAATTTCGACAGATGGATCCGTGGGGAATTCGTCGAAATGAATACCGCCCTGGAAGAGATTTATTTTGCGCAGAGCGATCGATCTGCAGTGGAAAACGTCGGCGCTTCGATCAAGAAGCCGCTGGTCGACACCGGCCGCAGCTTCATCCTGCAGCTTCTCAAGGAAGGCAATACGGACGAAGGATTCGATTCGGCCTTCGATCTACTTGGCAACGTGGGCCTCTACATGGCGGCATGCCGACGCCACGATATTACGGAGCCTTCTCGCGAGACGCTGTCCCCCCTGACTGAGGCCTCGGGTCTTGCATTGCACCTGGGCGCATCGATCGGCGTCACGCCGCGTTTCGCCACCAGTCACCTAGCTACGCACAATCTTGCCAGATCCGGTAAGTATAAGTGCTTCACGTCACTGCGCGATGAGGCGTTATTCATCGAATACAACACGCGAGGGATTTTTGCCTACAAGCGCGCTGCCGATGCGCTGGTGAGGATTCTGCCTTTAGGAATTTCTCATCCGGTCGCCTACGATCTGCTGACGGATGCGCGAAATGCATTGCTCGATGTGGCCAAATGGAATGATATTCTCTTTCGGGACCTGAATACCGAGCGCTTCTTCTTCAGCGTGCGGCCCTACTACAAGCCCTATCGCGTGGGATTGCACGAATATCGCGGTGCCAATGCCGGGGATTTCTGCGGAATCAACGAGATCGATCTGTTGCTCGGCTTGTGTAACGCCAATAATATTTCCTATTCGCAACTGCTCGTCGATAAATTTCTCTTTATGATGCCCGAGGACCAGGCGCGTTTGCGCGACTGCATGCGGCGCCGAAGTCTGCTGGATTCGCTGCTTGAGGAGTTGCCCGGGTCACAGTCTCAGCCTTGGTATCAGCGTAACGCGCGCATGTACCTAGAGGTGTGTGCGGCACATGGAGCGGCGGCGCAGCAACACCACGACCAACTCGTCAAGCGCTTCATCGAGATGCCTTCGCAGACGCTGCCGCCCTCGCGCCTTGCACACATCACCGCCAGCGGTCCGCCGCTCGAAGTATTGCTTAAGTCGTTGGAAAAGCTGCGCGATCTGCGCATGGCGGCCGTGCGCGATGATATTCCAAGCCGTCATCGCGACCTGCAAACGCTGCGGGAAAGTTTGCACTGATTAGGTTACGTGCGGTGTTCAGATGACTTTCGGCGGTTGTGACGAACAGCATTTGATCCGTTCGCTCCGGCAGGTCGCGGAGTCGATGCTTGCAAGTGTAGACACATAGCTCAAGGAGAATCTTGCATGAAGACATTCCCCTGCTTGCCGCTAGTTGTGATGGTGGGTCTGAGCTTCAACGCTGCGGCCGATGACGGCGTGTACTTCGTAGCGACTCGGCTAGCCGTCGGTGGCGATGGCGGTTGGGATTATCCGAGCATCGATCCAAATACACATCTGCTCTACCTTTCGCGCGCTGACCACGTGACGGTCGTCGATACCGCCAGTGGCAAGAGCGTAGGTGAAGTCCTCGATACGGCCGGCGTGCATGGCATTGCGCTGGCGCCGAATCTGAATCGCGGATTTATCAGTTGTGGGAAGTCCAATATTGTGAAGGTCTTTGATCTTAGGACCCGCGCGGTGCTGGCGAGCGTGGCGACCGGCGACGGACCGGATGCGATCCTGTATGAGCCGTACACACAGCGTGTGTTCGCGTTCAATGGCCGCGGCAGGAGCGCCACCGTAATCGATGCCAAGACCAACACTGTTGTGGCAACCATTGCGCTCTCCGGAAAACCCGAATTCGCGCGCGCCGATGGCCGTGGGGACGTATTCGTAAACATAGAGGACACCGCTGAGTTGGCAATGATCGACGCTCCGTCCGCGGTGCTCAAAGCGCGCTGGCCGTTGCCAAAATGTGAGGATCCCAGCGGTTTGGCGTTGGATGCTACACATCGGCGCAGCTTCTCCACATGCGCCAACCAGGAGTTGGCCATCCTCAATATAGATTCCGGGCGGTTAGTGGCCAGCGTGCCTATTGGCAAGGGTGTAGACGGCGGGGAATTCGACCCGACGACGCAAAACGTGTTTAGCGCCAACGGCGAGGGCACCATCACCGTCGTGCATGAGATCTCCCCGGATCGATATACCGTGCGGCAGACGCTCACTACACAGCGGGGCGCGCGCACTGTAGCGCTCGATCTGGCCACGCACCGCCTGTATCTGCCGACCGCCGAGTTGAGTCCGCTTCCGCCGGCGAGTGAACAAAATGCGCATGCGAGGCCGACACCCATCCCCGGGACCTTCGTAGTCTTGGTTGTGCAACGGAAATCGCACTGAACTCTAAGGATCGTGGTCATCATCGACGCGCTATTGCCACGCGCGGCACCGGGTCGAACGATCTAGCTTCTCGGAAAAGGTCCTCTTCCGGGTAGGCGCGGCTGCACGTGAAATCGTTCACAGTTTCTTCTCGTTGGGGCATCAATCCGCGACCCATGTGACGTAATCCGCGGAACCCCGTGCAGCGCCGCTCGTACCTTTCATTGGTCGCATAGATCGATACCGGCCAGGGATCGCACTCGGGGAGCACGAATGCGTGGGGTTCGATCGGATCCGTGCCGAGCCCGGTGGAGGACCCGTGTCTATAGGAAGTCAAGTCCTGCGCCTTATTGACAAGGCAAACGATTCTGCCGCTTTCCGGCACGGCTCCTTACATATACCGCTCGCACTTACGTGCCTCTCGCTTGCGAACTTATGCGGGCAGGCGCTCGCCGACACGCCCGTCATTACGCCCTCCGCGCAGGAGTTGAAACAATTGAGTCTGGATGAGCTGATGAACCTCGAGGTGACATCGGTTTCCAAAGAGCCGCAGAAGTTGCTGCAGGCGGCTGCCGCTATTCAGGTAATTACGAACGAAGACATCCGTCGCTCCGGAGCAACGAGCATACCCGAGGCGCTTCGGCTCGCTGACAATTTGGAAGTAGCGCAAATCAACTCTCACGACTGGGCCATCAGCGCGCGCGGCTTCAACGCGAATCTTGCGAACAAACTCCTGGTGCTGATCGACGGTCGAGCGGTTTATACGCCGCTTTATGGTGGCGTACTGTGGAATGTGCAGGACTATCTGCTCGAGGATATCGACCGCATCGAAGTCATCAGCGGGCCCGGTGGCACCTTGTGGGGGGCGAACGCGGTAAACGGCGTCATCAATATCATTACCAAAGCCGCCCGAGACACTCAAGGTCTATACGCACAGGCGGCCGGAGGCAAAGAGCTGCAGGATCTGACAGGGGTTCGCTATGGCGGTCAGCTTGCCCCCGATGTTTACCTGCGCATCTACGGGAAGTACTTCGACCGCGGCGCTGAGCTCACGAGCGCCGGCTCGAGTGCCGATGACTCCTGGCATATGGGTCGCGCCGGATTTCGAATGGATGCCGAGCCATCCGGACAGAACCGGCTCACCCTGCAGGGAGACTTCTACAGTGGCATCGAGGACTTTGCCGCTGCCGGCGATGGGGGTTTGTCGGGAGGCAATGTTCTGAGCCGTTGGACGCACACGATCTCAGCCGATGCTTCGATGAGCCTGCAGTTCTATTACGATCACACACACATTGAGCAGCCATACGCTGCAAGCCCGCCGGCACCATTCTACAGCGGCTTTCCCGCGGCCTCTTTGACGGACGATCTTGATACCTACGACCTAGATTTTCAATACCATTTCACCTGGGGTGAACGGCAAAAACTCGTCTGGGGTCTCGGCTACCGCGCGACGCACGAGGTCGATGAAGATCTCGCGATCGTGCGCTTTTTGCCGCCCGTTCTTGATCAAAGCTTGTACAGCGGCTTCGCGCAAGACGAGATGATGCTCAGTCGTGACGTCTATCTCACAATCGGGACGAAGCTTGAGCATAACGACTATACGGGTTTCGAGGTGCAACCCAGCGCACGTCTGCAATGGAACCTGGACCCTCAGCAGCTGCTATGGGCCGCCGTGTCGCGTGCCGTGCGCACTCCGTCGCGCTATGACCGCGACCTCGTGGTGCCGACTGGCCTCATCAATGCCCCGCCCCCGTACCAATTCCCGGCGGACTACCTCAAGGGATCGAGTGATTTCGTTTCGGAAACGCTGATTGCATACGAAATCGGGTATCGAGCGGAGATTGGGCCGAGGCTTTCGACCGCGATATCGACCTTTTACAACGACTACAGCGACCTGCGTAGTGCCACGGCCACGCCGGCGACCGCACTCTATGTGTTCCCGTATCCAATCTATTTTCAGAACAACCTGGAGGGCGAAACGCACGGGCTGGAACTGACTGCGACCTATCAAATACGCGAATGGTGGCGGCTACGTGCCGGTTACGATTTGCTGCAAGAGCACATACACGTCAAGCCGGGCCAAGTAGACGTCACGGACGCCAGCAACGAAACCGCGGATCCGCAGCAGCAGTTTGCGCTGCGCTCCAGCATGGACATGCCGCGCAACATTGCGCTCGATGCCGCACTGCGCTGGGTAGATACATTGCACATCAACGATGGACCGACGGGTGGCCCCGTGGTGGGCATTGTGCCGAGCTACTTTGAGCTCGACTCGCGACTCGCGTGGCACCCGACTCCGAGACTGGAGCTGTCGATCGTCGGGCAGAATCTATTGCACGATCATCACATCGAGTACGGATTTCCGTCGCCCACGCGCGAAGAGATCGAACGCAGCGTATTCGGCAGGATCACGTGGGGCTACTAGGCCACATCATGCGGCGAGAACTGTGGCGCAGAATTGCGCTGCTTGTCATCGCGAGCGGCCTTGCAGGCGCGGCGGCGCCGGTATCCGAGTATCAGGTAAAGGCGGTCTTTCTATTCAACTTCGCCCAGTTCGTTGAATGGCCGACGAGTGCATTTCCTCATCCAAACGCACCGTTTGTGATCGGTGTGCTCGGCCAGGATCCCTTCGGAGGCAACCTTGACGAGGTAGTGCGCGGCGAGTCGGTGAACAAGCGTCCGCTTGCCGTCGCGCGTTTCCATGACGTTGCCGAGGTGCGCGACTGTCAGATCCTGTTCATTTCCGCGACAGAGCTCCCGCATCTCGAGGAGATTCTGGCGGCACTCAAGGGGCGCAGCATTTTGACGGTTACCGATGCCAACGATCCCGGGGAGCGTGGTGTGATGATTGCGCTTGTTACGCAGGACAGCAAAATCCGACTGCGCATCGACCTGCAGGCCGCGAAGGCGGGCAACCTCACGATCAGCTCGAAACTGCTGCGTCCGGCTGAAATCGTCGGAGCCGCGAGGAGCTAAACCATGTCAGCGCAGGCACGACCCATCCGCCGCACTCTCATGACCGTGATTCTGCTCACCTGCGGGGCGGTGATGCTGATCACTTCGGCGGCATTCTTCGCATATGAGTACGTCACGTTTCGGCAGTTGACCGTGCGCAATCTCAAGATCTTGGGGGAGGCGATCGCTGCCAACAGCACGGCGTCGCTGGCCTTTGACAACCCCGACGACGCGCGAGAAGTACTCTCGGCCTTTAGGGCACAGCCCCACGTCGTCGCGGCTCGCCTGTATTTGAGCGATGGACGGCTGGTCGCGTCATATCCGGACGGTGAGGCGCATAACGTCGCCGCTAGGTCACCCGGTGAGGATGGATACCGGTTTGGGAACGGCCTGCTTATGGGCGTACAGCCGGTAGTGCAGGGTACGCGACGGATGGGCACCTTGTACCTCGAGTCGGACCTTGGTGAGATATACGAGCACTTTCGTCTTTTTGGAATGATCGGCGCGCTGGTCTTGTTGGTCTGCTGTCTTGCGGCGTATCTCATTTCAAGGCGCCTGCAGCAGTACATCTCTGAACCGATTCTTGCGCTTGCCCGGACGGCGCAGGTGGTGTCAGAGCGCCGTGACTATTCCGTGCGCGCGACCAAGCCCGCGGGTCATGAGTTCGGCCTTCTCACCGACGCGTTCAACCATATGTTGACGCGCATTGAGGGCGGCCAGACAAAGTTGCATAGCCAGTTGAGCCGTCTTGATCTACTGCATCGGATTACGCGCGCAACAGGCGAGCGTCATGATCTGCACAGCATATTCAAGGTAGTGTTGCATAATATTGAGGAGGACTTACCGATCGATTTCGGTTGCATGAGTGTCTATGAGGCCGGAGCCGAGGCGTTGTGCATCGCCGCGATCGGCGCCAAAAGCTCAGGGCTTGCGAGCGAGCTTGCGCTCGCCAAAGACATCCACGTGCCGATCGACCAGAATGGGCTGGCGCATTGTGTCGCGGGCGAACTGGTCTATGAGCCCGACACTCGCGAAATACCGTTTCCCTTTCCGCAGCGGTTCGCTACAGCAGGCCTCTGCGCGCTCGTCGTGGCACCGCTTCTGGTTGAGAACCGAGTTTTTGGCGTATTGGTGGCCGCCCGGCGCGGCGCAGATTCCTTTAGCAGTGCGGAGTGCGAATTCCTTCGGCAGTTGAGTGAGCACGTTGCTCTGGCCGCGAATCAGGCGCAGCTCTACGGCGCGCTGCAACGTGCCTATGACGATCTGCGTCAATCGCAGCAGGCGGTCATGCAACAAGAGCGATTACGGGCGCTTGGTCAGATGGCGAGCGGTATCGCGCACGACATCAACAACGCCATCTCGCCGGTTGCTCTCTATACGGAGTCCCTGCTCGAGCGCGAACCTGGGTTGAGTGAGCGAGCACGTGGCTACTTGACCACCATTCAAACGGCCATCGAGGACGTTGCTGAGACCGTATCGCGCATGCGTGAGTTCTATCGCCCGCGGGAGCCAGAACTCGTCCTATCTCGCGTGACTTGCAATCGAATGATCGAACAGATCATCAGTCTCACGCGTGCTCGCTGGAGCGATTTGCCCCAGCAGCGCGGAGTCGTTATTCAACTGCAGACCGATCTTGCCGAGGACCTGCCCGACATCATGGGTTCGGAAGTAGAAATACGCGACGCACTCACGAACCTAGTCTTCAATGCCGTGGATGCGATGCCCGAGGGCGGCACTCTCATGTTGCGCACCAGCGTCGTCGTGACCGGAAGCCCGGCTGCCGATGACGTCGCGCGCTATGTACACCTGGAAGTCACGGACACCGGAGTTGGCATGGACGACGAAACACGCCGTCGTTGCCTTGAGCCGTTTTACACGACCAAGGGTGAACGTGGCACGGGACTTGGGCTTGCGATGGTCTATGGCATGGTGCAGCGGCACAGCGCGGACCTGGAGATCGACAGCGCCGTAGGACGCGGGACGACAGTGCGCCTCATCTTTTCGGTCGCTGATCCATTGGCAGTGCCGAGCGCCGCTGGCCCGCGGCTGCAACTCTCAGCAAAGCGGCTGCGGATACTCCTCGTCGACGACGATCCGTTGCTCATTAAATCGCTGCGCGACATTCTCGAGCAGGACGGACACGTCGTCACCGTCGCTGACGGCGGACAGAAGGGCATCGACACGTTTACGGGTGCGCTAACGGGGAAGACTCCGTTTTCGCTCGTGATCACGGATCTTGGAATGCCGTACGTGGACGGTCGCAGAGTGGCGGCCGCGATCAAGGCAGCTTCGCCGGATACGCCGGTTGTGCTCCTTACGGGATGGGGCAAACGTTTGCTTGCGGAGAACGACATACCCGCACATGTTGACCGCGTTCTCAGCAAACCGCCAAGGCTGGCTGAGGTTCGCGGCGCGCTCGCGGAGTTGACGGCGCTACCGGATTCGGCAGCTTCACTTGAACGATCGGCGTGATGAACGCGTCCATTGCCAAGCTGCTTATCGTCGACGATGAAGCGGCGCAGATGCGCGCGCTTTGCGACACTCTGCAGCAGGAAGGGTATGCCGCGCGCGGATTCACATCCGGGCATGAGGCGCTCGCGCTTCTACGCGAGGAGCAATTCGATCTTCTCTTGACCGATCTCATGATGCCAGGAATTGATGGCATAGCTCTCTTACAAGCAAGTCGTGAGATTGACCGTGACATCGCCTGCATCGTAATGACCGGAGACGGCACGATCGCAACTGCGGTAAGTGCGCTGAAGGCAGGCGCGCTCGACTATGTACTGAAACCCTTTCGGATGAATAACATTCTGCCCGCGCTTGGTCGCGCGCTCGGCATCCGACGACTGCGTCTGGAAAACATCCAGCTGCGCGAGTCAGTGTCGATTTACGAGCTCTCCAGAGCCATCACCCAAGGTCTTGAGGAACGTGAAGTGGTGGACAAGACGCTGGCAGCGGCGGTCCAACTCAGTGATGCCGCGGCAGTGTATCTCCTTTTGACAACGCCAGATGGCGCCGAGCTGCGCGTCGCGGGGACTGCCGGCGCCGGCGCGCAGACGCTTGAGCGAGCTTCGTTTGTGATTGATGAGTCGGTCGGCCATTGGCTCACCCAGGCTCGCATGGAGCTCGACGCGTTGGGCGCACAGAGCGATCCGCGCACTCCTTTCGCGCATCCGTTCGGACCCAAAATTGGCATTTCATTGCCAATCGCATCGGCAGGCAAGCTGTTCGGAGTTCTTGGCTTCACACGCTCCCGCCCCGAGCTGCGCATGAGTTCGGGGCAGCTCAAGGCTCTAGATATTCTCGCAAGGACGGCCGCGACGGCGTTTGCGACCGCTTCGCTCGTTGGCCAGCTGCGGCACATGAATGACGAGCTCGAAGCGCGGGTTCGCGAACGAACCCATGAGCTAGAGATCGCCAATAAGGATCTTGAAGCATTCTCCTATTCGGTATCGCATGATTTGCGCGAGCCGTTGCGCGCCGTCGAGGGATTCTGCGAGTTGTTTCGCACCGAATTCAGTGCGAGCGTGCCGGAGGCGGGCCGCAAGCTCCTGGAGAGAATCTGGTCGGGCGCTGGCCGTATGACTCAGCTCATTAATGATCTACTGCACTTCGCGCGGTTCAGTCGCGAGCCTCTGCGCCGCTTGCGCGTCCCTCTGCGCGAAGTCGTCGTCGATAGCGTAGCTCAACTTACGGGGCAGCAAGCGGAACGTGATCTGAAGGTGGTTGTCGGCGACCTGCCGGATTGCTTTGGCGACCGGGCGCTCCTCGAGCAGGTCGTGATCAACTTGTTATCCAATGCTTTCAAGTTCACCAAAGGCCGCGCGCCGGCGCGCATCGATATCGGGGCTCTGCGCCAGGGGGAGGCGGTTGTCTATTATGTACGTGACAACGGCGTGGGGTTCGACATGAAATATGCCGATCGACTATTTGGCGTCTTTCAGCGATTGCACCCGCGAGAAGCATTCGAGGGCACAGGCATCGGCTTGTCCATCGTGCAGCGAATCATTCAGCGTCACGGCGGGACCGTATGGGCAGACAGCCGCCCAGACGCGGGCACGACGCTCTATTTCAGTATCCCCGCACAACCTGAGCGGTGTGCGGCGTGACGATAATCCGTGATTCAACAGCCAGTTCAGGCTCGGGCTACAGCTTGTCGTTTGAACATTTGTCAGCGCTGCCCAAGGAGTGTGACGCGGATCCGAGCGCTCGAGTGTTTTCCAGGTGCGCAATACGCGCTTGTGTGGGTGCGAGCGTGAGTGATCGCGCCGAGCAATCTGCCATAAAAAATGGCGCTGTTTTCAAGGATGCGTGCAACGGCGAAGTCGAAGGATTGTCGAGATCACCACCGGAGCCGATATCGTGATTACCCTAGGGACACAGGCGGAAGACGGGCGCTTGCGCAGCACTGAACTGGCCCCCTGCGCCAGCCATGGAGTTCGCAAGGGCTCTCGTGAGGCAGTTGTCGGTCCTTGCGGTCGGACCGTAGTGGTGTGGCGCGGGGCAGCGGCTCTGCCGGAAGGGAGATTGCGACCATGAACGCTCGGCCGCAGCCTCGCGTCATGTGCGTCGACGATGAGGTACGCATCGTTGACGGATTGGCTGCGTATCTAGGCGATGACTATGAAGTGGTCACCGCCTCGAGCGGAGCCCAAGCACTGCAAAAACTTCGTGAGCTTGGAGGCGCCGCTGTGGTCGTTTCCGACATGCGCATGCCGGGCATGAGCGGTGCAGCGCTCCTGAATCAAATCATGCAGCTATATCCGGAGGCGTCACGCATCCTATTGACTGGCGACCCGAGCCGCGATGCCGCGGTGATGGCGGTCAACGAAGGCCAAATCTTCCGCTTTCTGACCAAACCATGTGCACCGGGCCAGTTGCGCAGCGCCGTGGAAGCCGGCGTGATGCAATATCGTCTCGTGAATGCCGAGCGCTCCGTGTTGCAGGAGACGGTAATCGGATGTATTAAGGCGTTGGTTGACGTCTTGGCGATCACGCAGCCGGCGGCGTTTGGGCGTACTGGTCGCGTCACGCGCTGCGCGACGGAATTTGCCACTTCGATCGGCTGCAAGGACTTCTGGCAGCTCGAGGCGGCGGCCATGCTTTCGCAGTTGGGCTGCATTTCCTTGCCGAGTGCGCTGGTCGACAAGCTCTATCACGGCGAGCTGTTAACGTCCTCCGAGCAGAAGCTGGCGGCGGGAGTGCCTGCGATCGCAACCAAACTCCTGAAGCATATTCCCCGTTTGGAGTCGGTGCTGCAGATTCTGAGCACGCTCAGCTTGAGCGACGAGCAGCTTGCCAAATTGGGTGACGGTACTACCGGGCTTGGCGCGCGCATCCTCGGATTGGCGCTGCATTACGATACGTTGAGCGTGCAGGGGCACGCACGTGATCTCGTGATGCAGTCGTTGCGCAAGCGGAGCGCGCGGTTTGGGGCCGAACTCATCGAGAAGTTCGCGATTCATCTTGGCGCCGGCCCGACGACAAGTGAAGTGCGCGAGCTTGCGCTACGCGCCGTGCGGCCGGGAATGACTCTGATGCAAGATGTGCATCTGCAGAACAGTGCGCTTCTCGTGCCGAAGGGATTCGAGATTACGGCTACCTTTGTCGAGCGCATCGTCAACTTTGGCCCGGAACTTCTGGCGCGCCAAGTGCAGGTTGTCGTGCAGTCCGGACAGCCCGGTTAACCGGGACATGCCGGAGATGATTCGCATGGACACGCCAAAGTCGGGGGTCGCCACCGAGCTGCGTGTACTGCTTGTGGAGGACTCTGAGTCCGACGCTGAACTGACCATGTGGCGTCTGAAGACAGATGGTTTCGTGTGCAGCTTCCAGTGCGTCGTCAACGAGATGGAGATGCGCAGCGCGCTGGGCGCCGGGCTTCCTGATCTCATTATTTCGGACTTCAGTTTACCTGGATTTGACGGCATGTCGGCCCTTGCCATAGCGCGCGTGGAGGCGCCCGGCGTGCCCTTCATATTTCTCTCCGGCACGATTGGCGAAGAACGAGCCATCGAGGCCCTAAAGTGCGGCGCAATCGACTACGTCCTAAAGAGTAATCCCATGCGGCTCGCGCCGGCGGTGAGGCGCGCGCTCGAAGACGCAACGCTGCGCCGCACTAGCCAGCTCGCCGCACAGCAGGTGGCACGGTTAACCGGTGTGCTGCAAATGCTTTCGGGAATCAACGCAGCGCTGGTGCGAATTCAGAACCGCGATGAGCTCTTGAGCGAAACCTGCCGGCTTGCGCACCGTGTTGGCGGATACGCGATTTCGATGGTTGCGCTGATCAACCCGGCAACCCGGATGGCCCGGCCGGTAGGATGGGCCGGATACGATTTTTTGGCACAACCGGATAAGGAGTTCCCCGTCGCGGACCGGGAGGCGGCTGACACGAGCCTTATGGGACGCGTTATTCGCACCGGACAGGCGATACTGTGCGAGGACATCAATCACTTTCCATTTGTTATTGACGGTCGGGATGCACTAATTGCCGCGGGTGTTCGATCGCTTGCGTGCCTGCCGTTGAGAGTGGACAACACACCGGTTGGCTCCTTCTTGTGCGGAACGGTCATGTCCGGCGTTATTAGCCAGGATGAGCTGTTGCTTCTCGACGAGGTGGCTTCCAATCTATCGTTCGCCCTGCAGTACCTCGACAAGCAGGATGCGGTGCGCTTTCTCTCATATTTTGAGCCACTGACCGGCCTCGCCAAGCGTGCCCTGTTCTGCGAGCGCTTGAGCCGCCTGCTAACGCGAGGTACCGAGAGCCTGCCGCGGCTTGCGGTGACGGTCTTCGATATCAACCATTTGAGTGTCATCAATGATTCTTTCGGGCGTCATACGGGCGATCGCCTCCTGCAGTGCGTGGCCGATCGGTTGAAGGCGCATTTCCCCGATTCTGAGCAGCTCGCGCATCTGGGCGGCGGAACTTTTGTATGCGTGAGCGCGCTTCCCGAGCACTCAGAAGATGAATTTCGCACTTTGCATCACGACGTGACGAGAGAATTCGATCGACCTTTCAGTGTCGACGGCCATCAGATCATGGCAAAGATCAAGAGCGGACTTGCCTGCTATCCGGAAGATGGGCGCGACCCGGATGAACTAGTACAGAATGCAGAAGCCGCGCTCAAGGAGGCGAAAAGCTCAGGGGAACAATATTTACATCACCGCATCGAGATGAACTCTGCGCTCGCGCAACGAGTCGGAATGGAACATCGGTTGCGCGGCGCGCTCGATAATGAGCAATTCGTGCTGTATTACCAGCCCAAGGTCACGCTGGAGACGGGAAAAATCGCAAGCGTGGAGGCCTTGATCCGTTGGCAGGATCCAGAAAACGGATTGATCTCCCCGGCAATCTTTTTGCCGCTACTCGAATCCGCTGGGATGATGACCGAGATTGGCGCCTGGGTGCTACGTCGGGCTGCATCCGATTGCCGCGATTGGCGTCGCAAAGGGCTTTCACCCATTAGAATCGCCGTCAATATCTCCCCTCCGGAGCTGCGGCGACGCAACGCCGCCACGGAAATTCTCGACGAGATCGGTGATTTGGCAGGCGATTCGGCTTGGGGAATCGATATCGAAATTACTGAGGGCGCGCTGTTCGGCGACTCCTCATCCTGCGTTCACGCACTGAGGCTTTTACGCGCCGCGGGCGTTCGTATTGCCATTGATGATTTTGGAACTGGGTTTTCCTCTCTTGGCCGTTTGTCCGAGCTGCCGATTGACACACTAAAGATCGACCGCATGTTTACGAGTCGCCTGCCGGGCGACCATAAAAGCTGCACGCTGGTCTCCACGATCATCGGCTTGGCGCATGCCTTCGATATGACGACGGTTGCCGAGGGCGTCGAGACTGAGGCGCAGCTCGACTATCTCAAACGTGAAGGCTGCGATCAGTCACAAGGTTACTTGCACAGCCGCGCCGTGCCGAAGGCGGATTTCGAGAAATTCCTTATATCTTCAAACTCCACAATCGAGGCCGAACTCGCGTGTCGCGATGGGTCATGAAATGACGCCGTTGACGCGAAGCGGCATGGCTAGGTAGACGGAGCGTGCGGTCCTTACGGCCGGCGTCGGATGAATCCCGCCGGCGCACCATTCGTTTCTTGTCGTTTTGAGCGCCTACTTGTCTGACTTGTGTCGCTAGGAGAGGGGCTACGGGCACGCTTCGTTACGCAATCCCCGTAGTCGCGCGGGAACTTTTGCGTTCATTGCAAATTCCAATCCTTCACGCCGCTGGCACAATACCGGACGGCCAAGACTGATACGAACTACCTACATGGAACTGCTTAGCCGCGATTCATTACACCTTGGACTCCGCAAAGCGCTCCAGATTATCGCCAAGTCTGACCCAGGAGAGGTCGTCCTGAACCCAGGCATGATAGGTCGGAGGAAAGGCTTCTGGATCATCTAGGCTGCATGTGGTGACGTCAATTTCCAGGGCGTGCGCGGCGTTTTCATAGGTCAGTGGCGTTCCGCAGGAGGAGCAGAATGTTCTTCGAACTGCCGACGACGATCGAAATACGGACGGCTGCCCGCGCAAGTGGAACGCATCCTTTGGAAACGTTAACCATGCGACAACAGGCGATGCTGCCGATCTGCGGCACGAGAGACAGTGACAGATGAGACTACCTGACGGCTTGCTCGCAACGCTGTACCGTATCGCGCCGCACACACAGCCGCCCTCGATGGTTGTTGAAATCATATTCATGGTCCCTTAATGAGAGGCCTCGAACCCCGTGCATATCATACTGGGCCTTCTTGACATCATCAGGGGCCGCGGTGACTGCTACTCATAGGCGCTCGAAGCCAGGCAGCGTGCACGGTGGACATGGCGTTTTAGTACGCCAATGCGACCCGGTCTCTCCTCGCGGGTACCCTACGGTGTGGAATTTGTGATGTGCCAAGCGACTAGGCTAAATCCGCTCATCGAAATGCGGGGGGCGTAGTGCGCCAAATCGTTCTCGGTCTATTCCTGGTTCCCTTTTTTATGGCCGGTTGTGCTCGCCTCAAGCCGGCTCCGACAAGCCCGCAGCCGTCAGGCAGTGAGGTTGTGGCACCCCCTAAAGAATCGCCGGCCGAATCGAACTCGACGCCTCAAGCTCAACGGCCGGCAGAAGTTCCGTCGCCCCAGGCAGACGTGCAGCGGCCATCACAGGCGTCTGCAGTTCCGGCTGTCACGGGCGCAGGGACTCAAGGTGAGGCCAAGAAAGATGGCCCGCCAGCCTCAAGAGCGAAACGACCCAGCGCCGAGAATTCGAGAGAAGTTCCAGCCGGACCGGCGGGGCCAACTCCAAAGCAGGGGCCGGTTACGAGGATTCCCGACAAACCGGTGGAAAGGCAAACCGAGAAGCCAGCGGGGTCGGCGACTCTTGATCTTGCATCTCTCGAACAGCGACTGAGGGATACTCGCGCTATCGGCGTGTTCACCAAGCTTTCCCTCAAAAATCAGGTTGACGATCTGCTCGGCCAGTTCCGGGCGTACCATAGAAAGGAAGCTCAAACCTCACTGACAGAGCTGCGACAGCGGTATAACCTGTTATTGATCAAGGTGCTCACGCTTCTGCAGGACAACGACGCGCCTCTCGCCGCAGCCATTTCATCGTCGCGAGAAGCGATTTGGCTGATTCTTACGGATCCGGATAAGTTTGCGAAAATTGACGTTCAATGATTAGGAGACCTCATGAGCCAGCGCACAAACGTTTTATACTTGGCGGTAATCACAATGGTCTGCGTTGCGCCCTTACTGGTTGCAGAGGATGCGTCGGTAGGTAAGGACCTTAAGGCTACTATTGCATTGCAAGGGCAGCCCTGCGACCAAGTTGTCAAGTCCAAACGCAACGCTGACAGTGACTATTCGGTCACCTGTAAAGACGGGCACCGTTACCACGTTTTTGTGAACGCGCAAGGACGAGCGGTTGTCGAAAAGCAATGATGCGCCGACCGATCTGCAACCCTCCTGCACGCTCGCTCGGGCAGAGTTGAATTTGGCTGCATGCCGAGGCTAACGGCGCGCTGCATTTCCGGCACAACTGCGCACGGGCAGCGCTCATGGTTTATTGTGGACTTTAGGTTTTGACAAGAGCCCGCCGCCGCGTGCCATCGGCTCGCGGCATCGCCACGTCGAAATCTGCTCTCAAACATTGCGTCCTTGGCAGTACCTGAACTGCAAGGAATGGCTCACCGTGCTTCGCCGCAGCATAAATTTAATTGAATTTTAATGCCAACCCTTAGCTTGAGGTGTATGTTCCTGCGATTGGGGAGGAGCACCTCGCGCCTTGGGACTGCCCTCAGGGTGGTCCCGTTTGAATGTGCTCGCCTACCCCAAATCAACACTTAATCAAGCTAACGATTGGGGATACCACATGAATACGACTCTGGTCAGAGTACTGGCAAGCGTGTGCCTCGCGGGCGCGCTGGGCCTTGTGACGACGTCTGTGAGTGCGCAGTCGAGCGAAGTCAAGGAGAAACCTAGGATCTACACGTACGTGTCCAACTGGGTGCTGCCGCGCGCCAAGTGGGCGGATATGGAAAAGAACAATGCGTCCTCGCAGAAAGTCATCGATGCCGCGCTTGCCAACGGCACGATCTTCGCGGCTGGCAACGGGGAGGCCTTGATTCATACCGAGCATGGTGCGACCCACTATGGCTGGTGGTGCGCAACATCCGAAGCCGGGGTGTTGAATGTGCTCGACGAGTTTTACAAGAACGGTTCGGCAACCAATGCGACCTTCGCAAGCGCGACCGGACACTGGGACGGACTCTATGTCAGTCGCTTCTATAACTATAAGAGCGGTCCTTTGAAAAATGGCTACGACCATTCGGCGTACTACAAATTGAAGCCGGATGCGCCCAGTGACGCGGTCGAGACGTTGAGCAAGGCTCTGCTCGTGCCGTTCTTGGACAAGCTCATGAGTGACGGCGCAGTCGTGGCGTACCAGATCGCGGAAGAGGCGATTCACACGCAGGATCCAAACGGGTTTTTCGTGTTCTACCTCACGCCCGATGCGGCAGGTCTCGACAAAGTGAACGCGGCATTGTCTGCTGCCTTGGGGAAGGACCCGCTGGGCGGCGTCGCTTTCAGCTCTATGGTCGACTTCGCGCCACATCGAGATGATCTCTCGCGCGCTAACGCGATGTTCAAGTAGAAATTCTCGCAGACCGTAGGGTGGCGCACGATGCGCTCTCGAGAGGACATGCGGCCCCGACAGCGCATCATGCACTGTCGGGGCCGTGTCTTCGGATAACACTTAGGCCACACCCATCGCGGAGCTAGTATGCTCTACGCTTGGGGTTTGCTAAGCGCAGTGTGGTGTCGAGCTCGCTTATGACGGTCTCGTACTCTTCAATTTCCGCTACGGCGACTGACCCGCTTTTCCTGGCGGGAGCTTTGGTCGTTATCGGCTTCTTCGGCGCCCGCTATTGGCAAGGACGCAGTGCGCTGGCTTATTTCTTCATTCAGCTTTTCGTCTTTGCCATCCTTAGCGGACTATTGCTCGCTCGCGGCGTAGTTCCCTATCGCCCGGGCGTCTCGAACGGGCCCGAACCCACGCGGCTCTATGTGGGCGTCCTCGAAGTGATCTGGTGGCTGGGCGCGGCGTGGCTCGCGGTCGGGTTTTTGCGTGCGTTCGTCGTGCTGGAGCGGCAGCCGCGCGGTACGAAATTGGTTCAGGACCTTTTAGCCGCGCTAATCTACCTAGCGGCGACTTTCGCAATCGTCGCCTATGTTTTCGACCTGCCGATAAAAGCGTTGCTGGCAACCTCCGGCGCGTTGGCGATTATTATCGGTCTGGCGCTGCAAAGCTCGCTCGGAGACGTTTTCTCCGGGATTGTCCTTAATATCGAGCGCCCTTACCGTGTGGGCGACTGGATTATTCTTGACGACACCCTTCAGGGTAAGGTGATCGAAACCAATTGGCGCGCGACACACATACTGACGGGAAACCAGGATGTAGCGATTATCCCGAATAGCGTCATCGCGAAATCCAAGCTTGTGAATTGCAGCGCGCCAACCAAGGTCCACGGCGCCAGCATCCGGGTCAGATTGGAGCCCTCGTTGACGCCCGCGGCGGGCTGCGAGTTATTGAAGGAGGTGCTCCTAGGCAGCACGCATATCCTGCGGACGCCTGAGCCGAGCGTCACCATCAAGGATCTCAGTGCAGAGATGATCGATTTCGAGCTCTCCTACTCGGTTGCAGAAGTGGGCGCCGTCGATCGAGCGCAAAATGAGCTTTTCAACCGCGTCTATCGGGCGGCCGCGGCGGCCGGAGTCAGATTTTCGCCACGGCTCGGCGGGTCACTGGGGGAAACCGGTCCAAAGTTCGAAGAGGAGTCGGGGATCCCCGGGCGCCTGCTTGCAGGCATCTCATTGTTTTCAACTTTGACGACGGACGAAAAAGCTGCTCTGGCGTCGCAGATGCAGCGAAAGGATTACAAGCCGGGAGAGGTCATAGTGAGAGCAGGCACGATCTTGGAGGCCTTGTGCATCGTCAGCTATGGCGTTCTGGTTGGCTCGGTGGAGGCAAATGGCCGCAAAATTGAGGTTATCCGACTGGTGCTGGGCGACTATTTTGGGGAGGTCGGACTGCTCACCGGTAAAGCACTTGTTGGCGAGCTAACGGCGCTGACGCGGGTCGAGATTTATGAGATCCCGAAGGCGGTACTTTCCCCGCTTATTGAGGCCCGGCCGGGTTTGGCCGAAGAACTGAGCGAGATTCTTGCGAGCCGGCAGCTGGCGAATCGCAGCGCACTTGACCACCATGACGATTCAGAGGCGCACGAAGAGGGAGTGGCAGAGCGCGTTGTCGCCGACATCCGACGCATGTTCTCACTGCACTAAGTGCAGTTCCTCGGCGTAGCAGTAAGTAGAGCGGCGCGCTCATGTTGCGCCGTCCTCCTAATTCTTAGCTCTTCGGTCTTTACAATCTCGCCGCGTCTAAGCCAATAGGCCCTCGAAATCAAACGCGGCGACGACGCACCCTTATCGCGGAGCGCTTAGTCGCGGCATTTCACGCGTTTCCGAGCACGGTCAGCGCCGCTTCGACGCGATCGTCCGGAACGAGTAATTGCACACCGGCTCCCCCGCCTTCCATTCCCAAGCTTATGCCGACAACGAACGACGGGATGCCAGCGGCGTCCAATGCGATTCTCGCCAGATCGGCTTCCACGCTCGTAGGGTAGGTCTTAACGGTTTTCACGAATTTTGAGTCGCCGGATGAGTAAGAGACAAGGCTACGCTCATCAGAGAGCTTGTGTGCTCAGATTGCGGCGGACTGCACTCACAATCAGCCGTGCCGGAGTCGCCGTATCCGTAGGCGTGCCGTGGGTAATTACGACCGTCGGATCGCGGAGGCCGCGCCGGGCACGTCCAGCAGGCTGCGCGTGACCTCTACGCATGGATTACTTCACCGCAGCCCGCTACTTGCGCGCCTGCTGAAGACGTCGAATCTGCGCGCCAACCCTCTGGTAGCTACAGCGTAACGAGCTCCTCACCCCGGGCTTAGCGGAGCGAGGCGCGCCCCGGCGTGGTCCGCCTGAATATCAGCTTCAGCTCATCGCTTATGGCAATAGCTCGCCCGAGCCGGAGCTGTTGTCGGCCCGTGTTCGATTGAGATCAAGTGATGGGTCGATAGGTATTTTCTCTGCCTCACGGACGCCAAAAAATCGTGTGTTGAGCCGAACCGTCACAGTCGCAAAGTCCTGGCCGTGGTTTGGTAGTCGGATGCCGGCGTTCGACCAGTGGCGCATGGTGATCTCACCTATCACGGGGCTGCCGGGCGCCTGAAAGCGGACGCCCAGCTGAGAAGCAAAATCCCACTTTGTAACGCTTAGGACGTCGGCTTCAGATTTCGCCGACAATCCGAAGCCCACATAGCCGTGGATGGGACCACTATCGAATATGTGCCACCGGCGTGAGAGTGATGCTCCCCAGTAAGGATTGGCCATATGCCGCTCCTCGCGCGTGCCAGGCCACGGCAGCACCTGTTGATTTGTAAAGCGAAACGCACCGAACTCGTAGCGGTTGTCGCTCCACGACACTGTTACCGGCAGGACCAGACTACCGGTAGTGGCCCAGTAGTGGTATGTCGCGCCGAGACCGACCTGCACGTCACAGCTGTCACAGAAGGATTGCGCCCGGAGCGCCTCGGGTATCCATATGGCGCTGCCGACAAGACCGACAAATCCGATCTTGACCAGCATCGCAGCGCGCCGCCTGCGCGACACATTTGGAGTGCCATGCGCGTCCGGGCCGCGCGCTACATTTACGATCGAATTCCACCACCGCCGCGGGCACACGTTTGCAACTTTCCGCAGTTGGTCCAATCCGCGACAACTTTCAACCTCGTGTTATCAATCCGGTCTGGGAAGTTCGTTGCGAGCGCGTCATCTGTCGTAGAACTCATCTGTGCTGCAGGTAACTTCTTCGATTTAGTGAGCAGCCCCGCCGCAGCCCACGTGCCCATCGTCGCCTTTGTGTAGAGCCACAGACCAACGGCGAGGACGCTGCCGCCCGGTTGTAGCAGCAGCTCCGGATCGAACTCCTGACCCGGCGTTTGCAAGGCGGTAGCCAGCCAAGCTGCAAACCAGTGAAGCCAACTTTTCATGTCCGATTCCGACGCGCCAAATTCTCAATTGGAGTCCGCTGCCCATACAACATTTGCCTGGGCAACTTTATGAACCAATTAATCACTGGTTTGTCAGCATCCTCCTCAGTACCGTTTCAACTTCGCGTATCTGCGTCCGAGTCACGCCTTTCAACATGCGATTGACCACGCGCGAGAGGCACGCTTGCATCTTCGGAAAAGCGGCGTCACCTGCGGGCGTTGCCTCAAGCGACTGGGTGCGCCGGGTGTGGGCGAGGGCTACGCGTCGCACCAGCCCCTTTTTCTCGAGCCGATCGATCATTCGGCTCATGGCGCCGCGATCGTAGTCCATAACTTTGCACAATTCGCAGGCCGCAGTTGCCCTGCCCGTCAGCACATGCTTGAGGATCGCGAACTGCGCGCTAGTAACCTCGAGCGGGGCGACATCCTTGTCGCGCAGGAACTCCTGGTCCAAGGCCTGGATAATCGCCATTCGAACTCGCATCACAAGCGGGACGAATTCCTCATTCGTCCGATTGCGCTTCGGGTCGCTGATGGCCTTGGCTTCCAAGTTTTTCACGCTCCCACTATAGTTGCCCGAGCAACTGTTGTCAATGCAATAGACGGCCCCGTGCACCGTCACAGGCACAGCTTTAGGGCCAGTTTTAGGTGTTTGCGCCCAGGCTCAGATGCCGGTCGATGTTCGGCTCAGTCCGGGCATTCCTACGATTATCGATGCTCACTGCGCCCGCCCCGAAATGCACGATTTGCAGGAGGCCACCGACAATAATGAGGTTCTTAAGGAAGTGGATCATCTGGTTCTGGTCGGCAAAGTTGCGATGGAAGAACACAGCGGTCGCGACAGCAAAGATCGCAAGGATCAGTGCTACCAGACGGACTCGATAACCCAGAAGGAGCAGGAGGCCGCCTCCAGCCTCAACTGCGACTGCGACGAGCCACGCTGCTGGAGGAACGGGAAGTCCAGCAGCGGCGATCATCGCCGTCGTCGCCCCGTAGGCGGCGAGCTTACCCAGCCCGCTCATGAGAAAGATCGCGCCAATGAGCGCGCGGCCAACAAAGGGAAAATAGCGGGTGTTGTCGCTCATGACTAATTTCCTCCGTTCGAATCTGCGTGCATGTGGGGACAGGCGAATAGTGTTCCACTCGAGCTGCCTCGAAAGCTCCTATGCCGCGCCTCCGGTAGCGGAAACCAGCACTGGTCTAATGTTATGATAGCAATACAGCCGCCAGAAGCCGGAATGGCGACAACGCGACGTTCCCCTGCAGGAACAATGAGCCGACCCACGCATTCTGCCCGAATGGCATTCCGAGAGTGTCACGATCCATTTGGTATTCATGTCGAAGCGGGGTCTGCCGTCGGCAGTGAGGGTCTTTATCAATTATCTTGCCGCGCAGTTTAAAGACGTTTGGGAGAAGAGCGGTTGAGCGTCGCCGGTGCGGATCTGCGGCTGCAGGATCTCAAAAGCGAAATCGCAGGGTTCGCCGACTAATATTGAAAGACCTGGCCGAGATATGGAGCGACAAACTGCGCCGCCTCAATTCCGTGGGTCTTGCGAGCGGCGGCGAGGTCGTTCACAGGGGCTTCGTAACTTTCTCCGGCGTTGTCGATCAAACCAAAGTGAATGCCAATGGTGTGTTCGCTATGCAGCTCCATATGCGCGAGCACCGCTTCATTAGGATTCATGTGCATGCGATACATGAACCACCGCGGCTCATAGGCTCCTATGGGCAGCAGACTGATCTTCGGGGCGCCAAATCTTTCGTAGATGCTCTTGAATTGCTTGCCGTATGCGGTGTCTCCTGCGAAATAGATTCGGCCCTGCGGAGAATCGATGAGAAAGGATCCCCACAGCGTCCTGTTGGCATCCCAGATGCCTCTGCGCGAGGTATGGACCGCCTCGAGAAAAAAGATCTTCGTGTCCTTCACCTTAACTGAGTCATCCCAATCCATTTCGGAGTACGAGGAAATACCTTCGGCCTTCAAGGTTTCGCCCACGCCAAGGCCGACCAACATAGTCGGCGGATTGACCTGTTGGCGGTTAAAGAGTGCATGGATCGACTTCAGATCCAGATGATCGTAGTGATTGTGACTGATCAGGATGAGGTCGATCCGGGGCAGGCTGTCGAGGCTCACGCCGGGGTGGGTCACGGTCTTGATCGGAAAAAGCGTTGGACCAATCGCATCGAACAGAACTGGGTCCGCAAGGATGTTTAGAGTGGGCGTCTGGATCAACGCACCGGCATGGCCGATCCAGAGGACGCGGATCCCACGCAGTACGGGTTCTTTGGGTGCGTTAGTGGGTGTCGAGTCGAATCGCTCAGGCCAGTTCTTGTGTTTCGTTTTCAGCTCCCAGGCTACACGAACTTCCTCCCAGAATGTCGGTTCAGGGGCACTGTGGAGGTCGCGATTGTGATAGCGGTGGCCATCGAAGTGATCTGAAACTTGCAGCGTGGCCGCCGTGCATCCGCGGAGAAGCGGGGAGACGGATAGAAAGCAGATCGCGATCGCGATGTTTGCATGCAGTCTTGTCACGCTTGCACTGTCCCCGCCCTCAGGGCGATCCTCTCAAGGAGGATCGCGCAGCTGAGACGATACACGTTGGCAATGGAACGATGCACTGAGTAGTAGCGGCATAGGGAACACATCGTCCCATTAGGTGAACGACGGAACATGCGTGGCTCCGACGACTACGATTTTTGGCTACTGTTCACGAGCGCGGGCTCACTGACCTTTCAGGCTCTCGTTGTGCCATCCGCCCCCGAGCGCCTTGAAGAGGTCGATCTGAAGCTGGATGAGGCTGGCATCGGACGATGCGACCGCTGCGTCCAGCGCTACTAGAGACTGTTCCGTGGTGAGCAAGTCGAGATTGCTCACGGATCCGGCTGCAAACTCGTCATGCGCGATGTCAAACGAGCGATGAATCTTGGCCTGCGCATCAGCGAGTGCCTGGTGCCGGTCGAGCGCTGCGCTGTATTCAGCTAGTGCCTGTTCGGTTTCCTTGAGAGCGGTGAGCACAACCGAATCGAACGCCGCCAGCGCGGCGGCCTGCGAGGCTTTGGCCTGCCGTACGCGGGCGCGTGGCCCGGCCTGATTGGGAAACGCCCAGCTGATGGAAGGTCCGACCCCCCACACGAGTCCGAGATTTGTCCCCAGCTGTGAGGGCTGAGTCGCAGCACCGCCGTAAAAGCCGGTGAGGTGAATGGTGGGGAAGAGATCAGCGGTAGCGACACCGATTTGCGCAGTTGCCGCCGCGAGTCGACTTTCTGCCTGGCGCACATCGGGACGACGGCTGATCAAGGCTTGTCCGTCGCCTACCGGAATGAGGGATGCCACTCGTGGCGGCGTGACGCATTTTTCAAGCTCTCGGGGCGCATTTACGGGGGTTCGGCCGAGGAGTGCCGTTAGCTCGAAAAGCGCTGCCTTACGCTCACCTTCGAGCTGGGGAATGCTCGAGCGAACCTGGCCGACCAGCGCCTGCGCGCGCGTCACGTCGAACTCCGAACCTCCTCCAACTTCGTAGCGCTGCTCGGTGATGGCCGCTTCGCGGCCCACTATGTCGAGTGAATGGCGCGCTACGTCAAGCTCCTCTCCAAGCGCACAGAGCGCGGCGTACGAGCGTGCGGTGCTCGCGGCGACCACAACACGCACACTGTCGCGTGCGGCGGCAACGGATTCGGCATTGGCATTTGCTGCTTCGATGGCGCGGTGGATTCGACCGAAGAGATCGACCTCATAAGCCACCTGAAACACATCCTCGTACAACCAGATTGTCTGAGGAGGCCGAGCGGTGAGTTCGAGAATCTCGTCTGTGACCGGATCGCGACCGCGCACGGCGCCGGCAGACACATCGGTCGACGGATAGCGATGGGCATGTACTTCGGTCACCGCAGCGCGCGCGGCGATTAGGTTGGCGTCAGCGGCGGCGAGGTTACGGTTCGCATGCAGCGCTTCGCGCACCAGATCGTCGAGATGTGCGTCGTCGTAGAGGTGCCACCATGCATCGGGCGGTGACGTGGGACTCTCAAGTTCAGTATTCACGCCGACCAGCGGTGCCGTCGCGCCTTCCGGTAGTGCTGGTGGCCGATAGTTCGGCCCAACATGACAAGACACGAGGGCAAGGACCACCGCTTCCGCTATGGCACGGCCGCGCAACGAGCGACCCGCAAAGCCGATCATTGCGGTTCTCGTCCTTGAACGCGAAAGAGTGGCATCGGGGATGCGGGGCCTTCGGGAGCCGCGCTCCGATAGACCACAAAGAGCAGCGCTACCGCGGAAAGAAACGCGACTACAACAAAGCAATCCATGACAGCTTGCGTGGTAGCGGCAGCACGCACTGCGTTACCCAGCACGAGCGCGCCACGATTGGCTGCAGTGGCCGGGTCTGCCGCACGCGTCGTCACGTTCCCGTAGGCGCGGATGCGCTGAATGACCTGCGCATCACCGATCTGTAGATGTAGCCCGATCAAGTTCGAAGCCACCTGCTCACGTACCCGGGCCAGAGTCGTCACGAATGCCGTGCCAATCTCTCCGCCGAAGAGTCGGGCCGTTTGCAGCATCGCGCCGAAAGTCAGGGCGTCCTGGGGCCTGAGGTGCAGGATTCCGAAGAAGATCACGCCTGACAGCGCAAAGCTTTGCCCAAGGGCCTGCAACAGCTGCGAGGGCAGGAATTGGGAAGAGCCCCACACGGGCGTGAGGTTGTACGCCACCATTAAACAGGCGATGCCGATGAAGATGAACCCAATGCAAGCAACGAGCCGCGCATCCGATCGCCTCAGCATGAGGGCCGCGAGGGGACAGAAAATAAGCTGCGGAATCGCGATCCAGATCAGGGTATCGCCGACTTCAAGGTCGCGATAGCCGCGCACCGATCCAAGGTACAGGGGGATCAGATAACTGGTGGATAGAATCGTCAGGCGAAGGAATGAGATCAACAGAAACAGGCCGGGAATAGGTGCTCCGAATACGACCTTCAGGTTGAGCAGCGGGCGGGCAGTACGGGCTTCGTGCACGAAGAACGCCACCAGGATGAGCGTTCCGGCGCCGAGCAGTCCCCACACCAATCCCGAATTGAGCCAGTCGAGTCGATTGCCCTGGTCGAGAGCCGCATAGATCAACGCAAGCCCAGTGCCGCCCGCCACCAGACCAAACACGTCGGGCGGCGGCCTGACCGTGATTGCCTTGGCGGCGATGCCCCGCCGCAGACACAGCGACATGAGGAACGCGAGCGGCACGTTTTGCCAAAAAATCCATCGCCAGGAGTGGTGTTCCACGTACCAACCCTCGAGCGATGCGGAAATGTTCAGCGAGAGCTCGAGATTGAGCGCATAGATCGCGATCCCGAAGGCCCAATATTTCGGAGGCATATTGAGCAAAAGAAAGCTCAAGGTCAGGGGAATGAAGAATCCGCTCGCCAGGCCACCGAGGAACTGCAACGTCAGCAGCATGGGTAAGCCTGCCGAATAGGGGATAACGAGCGAGATCACCGCAAACGAGAGCGAGGCCCAGATCAATACCCGCCGAGGACCGTAGGCCGCGCCCATCCATACTGCAATGAGCGTAACGAACATCTGAGCGACGGTTTGTGCGGTCGTGATCCACGCACCTTCATCGAACCCAGCGCTCACCGCGCCGCGTATATCGGCGAGACCAAAGGTCGACAGTCGGCCATTCAGGGTCGATATGAACGTCCCCATCAGCACGGCCACGAGCCCGAGCCAAGGGATCGACGTTGGCGGCGAGGGGAGCGTCGGGGCCAGAAGCCCCGACTGCGACGCCGGTGGGGTGGCGTTCATCTTCGCTTCCCATCCCGCGCGTTGACGCTTGCTTCTACCGACATCCCCGGGACTAATCGATCCGCGAGTCCGTCCGCGTCGTCGATGAGGATCTTTACCGAGATGCGCTGCACGACTTTGGTGAAGTTGCCAGTCGCGTTATCCGGCGGAAGCAGAGCGAATTCCGCACCCGAGGCGGGCGCGAATGCCTGTACGTGCCCGCGTAACGTATGTCCGGGGAACGTATCCACGGTGATTCTTGCCAGTTGCCCGACCGCCATGTGGGTGAGCTGTGTCTCCTTATAGTTGGCAATGACCCACACGTCGGGCAGGGGAGTAAGCGTCGCGATCTGGCTGCCGACGCCCAGCAACTGGCCGGGCTTGACCTGGCGCTGTCCGATTACTCCGTCCTGAGGTGCGGTGATCGTCGTGTATTGCAGGTTGAGCTTCGCCACGACGAGCGCGGCCCGAGCGGCGTCGGTGGCGGCCTCGGCCTGTGCGATTTGTGCTTCGAGGACAGGTAGCTGGCGCTGCGCGGCGTCCGCCTGGGCTCGATTCTGCATGAGCTGCGCCTCGAGTTGCGCATGGATGGTCTCAAGCTTTTCTCTTGCCTCGGTGGAGGAGGAACCGGTCTGAAGGAGGCGCTGCTGTCGGGTGAGATCGCGCTGATTCTGTTCACGCAAAGCGA
>Ga0209006_10000247_pt1 | contig 55791 bp, 50 predicted proteins | sample JacPin_JW_Ref_O2_FD_188567 | JGI IMG/M metagenome (GOLD analysis project Ga0209006, IMG submission 188567) | Forest soil microbial communities from Algoma, Ontario, Canada - Jack Pine, Ontario site 1_JW_Ref_O2 (SPAdes) (version 2) | ecosystem: Environmental > Terrestrial > Soil > Boreal...
TTCGGCTGGGAGAGGTGGGTGAGTTCGGTTTAAACCACATTCCTGCTAAGAATGCGGCCTGCGAAAGTGGGCCCGAGGGTTCAAATCCCTCCCTCTCCGCCGTTACCACCGAGCGCAGTGCGCTCGGTGTTGTCGTCAATTGAGGAGACGTGGTGCGGTACTGGATCGAGACGCTCGGGTGCCCCAAGAACCACGTGGACTCTGACAAATTGGCGGGACTCCTGGAGTCCCAGGGCTACACGGTGGCGTCCTCGCCAGCCGAAGCCGAGCTCGTGGTGGCCAACACCTGTGCGTTCATTGAGGCCGCTCGCGAGGAATCGATCGAGACCGTCCTGGCGTTAGCCGACGTCAAAGGCGCTGACGCGCGCCTGGTCGTCACCGGATGCATGGCTGAGCGCTACGGCGACGAACTGGCCGCCGCTCTTCCGGAAGTCGACCTGGTCGCCGGATTCAATGAGAGTTTGACGAAGGTCATGCCGTCGACGCCGGTCGCCCTGCGCACTCGAGCGCTGCCCGATTTCGACCTCTTGAATCTTCCTCGTCCGAAGTCCGCGGCACCGTGGGCCTACGTCAAGATCGCCGAAGGATGCGACCGGCGCTGCGGCTTCTGCGCCATTCCGTCGTTTCGCGGCGACCAGCGTTCGCGCTCGACCGAGGAGATCCTGGCCGAGGGTCGCGCTCTGGCCGAAGGTGGCGCGCGCGAACTGGTGCTGATCGCCCAGGACCTGGCGAGCTGGGGCCACGACCGACGCCGGGCCGGACGCGGCGAACCGGTCGAGGTCCTCGACGAAGGTGGCACGCAGCCACTGATTGAGTTGACGCGCACGTTGAGCCGCGAGGTCGACCGCGTGCGGCTGTTGTATTTGTACCCGTCGGGACTCACCAGTGGACTTATCGAGGCGATCCTCGAAAGCGGCGTGCCGTACTTCGACCTGTCGTTGCAACACGCCTCGAGACCATTGCTGCGCGCGATGCGCCGCTGGGGTGACGGCGAACGGTTCTTGGAGCGCATCGCCGCCATTCGACGCAGTGACCCCGACGCGACGTTTCGTTCGTCGTTCATCCTCGGCTACCCGGGCGAGACCGAGGACGATCAGCGCCGACTCCTCGAGTTCATCGACGAAGCACAGCTCGACTGGGCCGGTTTCTTCACCTTCTCCTCCGAAGAGGGGACGCACGCCAACACGCTGGGTGCGCAGGTCCCCCACGAGTTGGCGCTCGAACGACTGCGCGAGGTCAGCGAGCTCCAAGACGACATCACCGCCCGTCGTCGTGACGCGTTGGTCGGTACGAGACAACAGTTACTGATCGATTCGCCCGGGGTCGGACGAAGTGTCCGCGAGTGTCCCGAGATTGATGGCATTGTGATGGTGGAGCAGTCATTACCCGTGGGGACCCTGGTCGAGTGTGAGATCGTGGCCAGTCACGGAACGGATCTGGAGGCCATACGGGTATGACGAGCGATCGCACCTACGGCGAGTCCGCTCTGTTGACCCCGGCCAACATGCTCACGGCGGCGCGACTGCTCGTCGCACCGCTCTTCATCTATCTCATCGTCTTTTACCGGATCTCCTGGTGGACCGCGCTCGTCGGGTTTCTCGCCGCGATGTCGGACTACTTCGACGGCATCGTCGCGCGCCGCCACGGTACGACGACGTCCGGCGCGTTCCTCGACCCTCTGGCCGACAAGGTGATCGTCTTGGGTTCGCTGTACGCGCTGATCCTCGCTCGCCCGCACGGACTCAAGAGCTTCATCGTTCCCGCCGTCATCATCACGGCGCGCGAAATATGGATGAGCGTCTACCGCGCTCGCGCGGCTCGTCGCGGCATCTCGATTCCGGCGAGCAAGCTCGCGAAGTGGAAGACCTTCACGCAGGACTGGGCGATCGCGTTTTGCGTGATACCGGTGACGGCGCACCGCACCTGGATCGGTGTCTCGGTGATTTGGCTCGCGGTCGTGCTCACGCTGTACACCGGCTGGCAGTACTACGACCAAGGCAAGAGGGTTGGTCTGCGTGCGAGTTGAGATCGTGGCGGTCGGCACTGAGTTGTTACTCGGTCAGATTCCCGACACGAACTCGCAGTGGCTTGGCGAGCAACTGGCGGCCCACGGCATCGCCTCGCAGTTTCACCAACACGTCGGCGACAATCACGAACGGATCCTCCTCGCCTTTCGCACGGCGCTCGCTCGCAGCGACGCGGTCATCGTGTGCGGGGGACTCGGTCCGACCCAAGACGACATCACCCGTGCCGCACTCGCCGAGGTGATGAATGTGCCGCTCGAACGTGACGAGGAGATCGTGGCGAAGATTCGCGCGATGTTCGAGGTGCGAGGTCGCTCGATGCCGGCGAACAACCTGTTGCAAGCCGACGTGCCTCGCGGAGCGACGGTCATCCCCCAGACTCGCGGTACGGCACCGGGTTTGATCTGTGCCGTCGGCCAGAAGGTCGTCTACGCCGTGCCGGGCGTGCCCTATGAGATGACCGACATGTTCGAGCGAGCGATACTTCCCGACCTCGTGGCGCGCCAGACCGCCGACGGCACGACGTCAGTGATCACGAGTCGGGTACTTCGTACCTGGGGCGCCAGCGAATCGGCGCTGGCCGAAGCAGTCGCACCTCGATTCGATGCGCTCGTCGACGATGACCGTGTGACCATCGCGTTCCTCGCCTCGGGCATCGAGGGCATCAAGGTCCGCGTCACTGCTCGTGGCGACGACGCCGCGCACGCGACATCGTTGTTGGAGAACGAAGAGTCACTCGTACGAGTGTTGATCGAACAACAACTTGGCGACATCATCTTCGGCGTGGACGACCAAACAATGGAAGACGTCGTCGCCGAGCAGCTCATTACTCGCGGACTCACTCTGGCGGTCGCCGAGTCGCTGACGGGCGGACTTATCGCCTCGCGTCTCGTCGGCGTCGCTGGTGCCTCCGAATGGTTTCGCGGAGGCATCGTGAGTTACGCCTCCGAGGTCAAATTCGACCTTCTCAAGGTACCGGTGGGTCCGGTCGTGAGCGCGCAAGCAGCCGAAGCCATGGCCCTCGGTGTGCGCGACCTCTTGAAGTCCGACGTCGGATTGAGCGTCACGGGTGTGGCGGGACCGGAGGAGCAAGACGGTCAACCGGCCGGCACGGTGTTCGTCGGATTGGCGCACGGCGATCGCGTGCAACACGCGGCGTTGCGACTCCCGGGCGACCGTCCTCGAGTGCGCGCCTACAGCGCGATCAGCGCCCTCGACGTGCTGCGCCGAGATCTCGACGCGTCGTAAGGGATCGCATTCTGGCTTAAGGTCGCCGTATCCATTCGGAGGTAGAGATGTCGTCATTGGAGATTCGTGTCGATCCGACCACGATGGGATTTGATCCCGACCGGCTCGGTCGCATCGCGCAACACTTCGACGCCTACGTCGCGGATCGGCGTTTGCCCGGTTGGCTCGCCACGGTCGCTCGCGGCGGCGAACTGGTCTGGAGCGCCAAGGGCGGCTACCGCGACCGCGAGAAGAATCTCGAGGTCACCGACGACACGATTTGGCGCATCTATTCGATGACGAAACCCATCACGTCGATCGCCGTGATGATGCTCTACGAAGAAGGTCGCTTCGATTTGAACGATGACGTCGGTCAGTGGCTCGACGCATTCAAAGAACCCCGCGTGTGGGCCGGCGGCACGGCAGCTCAACCGCTCACCGTTCCGGCCATCGAACCGGTGCGGGTACACCATCTGCTCAGTCAGATGAGTGGGCTGACCTACGGCTTCCATTACGTCCACCCGACCGACGAGGTCTACCGCAACAAGGGCTACAACTTCGGATTCCCCTCCGGCGTCGAACTGGCCCAGGCCGTGCACGACTGGGGTTCGAGCCCGTTGGTGTTCCAACCGGGGAGCGGTTGGAACTACTCCGTATCGGTCGACGTACTCGGTCGACTCATCGAGATCTGGAGTGGCCAGAGCTTCGAGTCGTTCTTGCAGGACCGGCTCCTTGGACCGCTCGCCATGACCGACACCGACTGGTACTGCCCGGAAGAGAAATGGGACCGTTTGGCCATGCTCTACGTGCCTCACGGCGGCGATTCATTCCCGTACGAAGAGCTCGCCAAGGCCGCCGCGCACCCACCAAGCATCCACGGGGGCGGCGGTGGCTTGGTCTCGAGCGCCAGTGACTACCAACGGTTCATGACGATGCTGTTGCGCGGTGGTGAGTTAGACGGCGTCCGGTTGATCTCCAATCGGACGCTGGAACTGATGACCCGCAATCACCTGCCGGGCAACGTCGACCTCGAATCCTTCGCCACTGACTCCTTTTCCGAGACCAGTTACGCCGGTATCGGCTTCGGGCTGGGGTTCTCGGTGGTGCTCGACTCGGTGAAGAATCAGAGCCTCGTCTCGGAGGGAACCTTCGGCTGGGGCGGTGCCGCATCGACCGCCTTCTGGGTCGATCCGGCTGAGGATTTGACCGTCGGTTTCTACACCCAGCTGCTGCCGAGTGGTACCTATCCGATTCGTCGTGAGTTGCAGCAACTCGTCTACCAAGCACTGGTGGATTGACCGGAAAAACGTTGGAATCACTGAAGTTTCGACCCTCTAGGGTGCATGATTGAGGGGTCGGTCGAAATCCTTTTTACGAACAGGTGTTCGTAGTACGGTAAATGGCAGGTGGAGACCGACCGATGTCACAAGAGATTCGTAGCGTTTCTCGGATGACGAAGAACAAGGAGACAGTAATGACAACCGATGACCGCGAGAAGGCCCTCGACGCCGCGCTCGGCCAGATCGAGAAGCAGTTCGGAAAAGGCTCGATCATGCGCATGGGCGAGAACCTGCACATGAACATCGAGTCGATACCGACCGGCGCCCTCGCGCTCGACATGGCGCTTGGAATCGGTGGTCTGCCTCGCGGTCGAATTGTCGAACTCTACGGTCCTGAATCTTCTGGTAAGTCGACATTGGCCATGCACGTGGTGGCCGAAGCACAGCGCAATGGTGGCGTCTGTGCCTACATCGACGCGGAACACGCGATGGACCCGGTCTACGCGCGCGCCATCGGCGTGAACGTCGATGACCTACTGATCTCCCAGCCGGACACCGGCGAGCAGGCGCTCGAGATCACCGACATGCTGATCCGCTCTGGCGCGCTCGACGTCATCGTCATCGACTCGGTAGCAGCACTCACGCCTCGCGCCGAGATTGAGGGAGACATGGGCGACCAGCACATGGGACTCCAGGCTCGTCTAATGAGCCAGGCGCTGCGCAAGTTGACCGGCGGACTATCCAAGTCCAACACCGTCGCGGTCTTCATCAACCAATTGCGCGAAAAGATAGGCATCGTTTACGGGTGTTTTCACTACGATGCTCGCGTCGTGTTGGCCGACGGGACGACCGAGAAAATCGGCAAGATCGTCAACCAGAAAATGCCGGTGGAGGTTCTCTCGTACGACGCCAAGTCCGCAACGATGGTCCCCAAGCGAGTGGTCAACTGGTTCGACAACGGCGACACGGACCAATTCCTTCAAATCAAGGTGGCCAAGCCATATAAAAATAAGAGTGGCCAAGCCGAGTTGGCCTGCACCCCCAACCACCTAATTCGAACGCCTCATGGATGGATCGAGGCCGGAAAACTGAAGGTTGGTGACCAGGTACTCGAAGCGCTACCGCGCTTCCTGTCCGAGTTCCAGATGACAGCACTTCGCGGGACTTTGATGGGAGACGGGTCAATTTCCCCGACCCGCAGTGGGCTCGGAGCGCGGTTCCGTTACTCCCACTGCGGCACCCAGACCGAATACGCCGATTGGAAGGCGTCACTCTTCGCCAATGTCAGCTCAAGTCGTTTCGTCCGCGAGGACAAAGTGGTCACCTATGACTTCCAGCCGATGCCTGAATTGGCCGAGCTGCGTAATTCGGTGTACGTCGATGGCAAAAAAGTATTCGACGACGACTACTTGAAAACGCTTACTCCGCTCTCGCTCGCGCTTTGGTATATGGACGACGCGCACTTCGCCATTCGATCGATGGGTGTCCAGAAGAGGACAGAAGGGCTCACCGGACGCGTGGAGATCGGTGTTCAGTCAATGGAGACAGCAACGCGAGAACGACTCGTAGCGTACCTCGCCGACACCTGGGGACTCCGGGCACAACTCAAAGAGAAAGGTGCAACGCGAACCGCTGCGTTGATTTTCAATAATGCGGAGTCAGCGAAATTCCACGCACTAATAGCTCCCTTCGTCCACCCCAGCATGGAGTACAAGCTCCTGCCCCGCTTTCGTGGTCACTTTAAGGTCGAGCCCGAATTTGATCCGATGCGATTCGAACTGGTCGCAATGCCAGTGACTTTTGTTGGAGTGAAACCCAAGACGCGTTCAATGCGCCGCTTCGACATCGAGGTGGAGGACAGCCACAACTACCTCGTTGACGGAGTAATGGTTCACAACTCACCCGAGGTCACTCCCGGTGGGCGCGCCTTGAAATTCTACGCGTCGGTCCGACTCGACATTCGTCGCATCGAATCGATCAAGGACGGCACAGAAGTTGTCGGCAACCGCACCCGCGTGAAGGTTGTGAAGAACAAGTGTGCCGCGCCCTTCAAGCAGGCCGAGTTCGACATCATGTACGGTCAAGGCATCAGCCGCGAAGGCTCAGTCTTGGACGTCGCCGTGGAGTTGGGCTTCGTGAAGAAGGCCGGTGCGTGGTTCACCTACGAAGGCGAGCAGATGGGTCAAGGCCGCGAGAACGTGAAAGCCTTCCTGCGTGAGAATCCACAGACCATGGCCGAGATCGATGAGCGTGTGCGCGAACACATGGCGAATGCGCTTTTGCCGGACGTCGTAGGTACTGGTGTCGAGATCGACATTGATTCACCGATCACACTCGAATGAATTCATCGACGCACTTTCATAATTGATCCGCTAACACACTGACTGGCGACGATTAACGCTGGTCGGTGGCAGTAGCGTCAGTCGAGTGAATAATCGACTTCGATTCCGACAGTTCTTGGGCGTACAGGTGCGCGCGATTCGTCGGTATTTGAACGAAGTGGCCACGGTCGGACCGAGTGATCCGTATGCGAAGAAGTTCCAGTATTTCGGCAAGGGAGTGGCCTTAATGGCACCCCAGGGGGTGATCTACAACGAGCGCTATCTGGCTATCGGCGACGAGACGCTCATCGGTCCGAACGTCTGCTTGACGGCAGGCATAAGTGGCGAACAGACCATGCTCAGTTCGCCAGTGGTGACCATTGGTCGCAAATGCGTCATCGGCCGCGGATCGCACATCATCGGCCACTGGTCGATCGTCTTGGGTGACGAGATCCAAACGGGACCGTACGTCTACATCACCGACGAGAACCATTCCTACGAGGACCCTGATAAGCCGATTGGTTGGCAGACGCCTACTGAAGCTGCCGTCCGCATTGGTTCGGGCAGTTGGCTCGGCGCCAATGTCGTGATTCTTCCGGGCACTGAGCTCGGTCGTAACACCGTCGTCGCGGCTGGAGCGGTGGTGCGCGGAACGTTCCCCGATCACGTCGTCTTAGGCGGAGTCCCGGCGAAAGTACTGCGTCATTACTCCCGGGAGAACGGATGGCAATCGGGACCGCCCAGTGAGTAGAAAGCTTGGCGTCGATTTCACACCCCTTCGAGTCTCCACGCAGTACCGCCGTCTCTATATCGCTGGTTTCGTCACCGCGCTCGGCAGTCAGGCTACGTACGTCGCCGTGCCCTACCAACTGCGTCTGCTCACACACTCACCGCTCGACGTCGGCTCAATCGGTCTCGCCGAATTGCTGCCCCTCATCGTCTTCGGTCTCTACGGCGGCGTGCTGGCAGATCGGCTTAATCGACGGCGTTTGATCATCTCGATGGAGCAAGTCTTAATGCTCTCGACGGCGGTCTTATTCGTGAACGCACTCTTGCCGCATCCCCAAGCATGGATCCTCTACGTGGACGCCTTCGTTGCGGCGGGTGCCGGCAGCATGCAACGTCCAAGTATTGAGGCACTGAATCAATTATTCGTGTCCCACGAGATGCAACGAGCGGCGTCGACACTGGCCAACATCCGATCGACGACGGCCTCGATCATCGGTCCGGCACTCGGCGGATTGGCGGCTGTGGCCTGGGGCCCGGGTTCGGTCTATGTGGCCAATCTCGTGACGTTCACCCTCTCGTTGCTCTTGCTGTATTCACTCCGTGCGACCGCGGTAATCGTGCCAACAGACGAGAGCGACGTCGCGGCGCTGCGTTCGGGAATTCGCTACGCAATGTCGCGACCGGACATCGTGGGCACCTACATCATCGACTTATTGGCGATGATCCTCGCGTTTCCCGTCGTTATGTTGCCGTTCGTCGCTGCGAGATTCCATGACACCTACGCGCTGCCGTTGCTCTTCTGCGGACTTCCGGCCGGCGCGCTGATTGCCATGCTGACCTCCGGGTGGTCGCGAAGGGTTCATCGATACGGACGCGCGATTGTCTACGCCGCCGCGCTCTGGGGACTCGGCATTGCGCTCTTCGGTTATTCGTCGTCACTCTGGCTCGTCTTCCTCGGACTCGCCATCGGAGGTGGCGCCGACGCCATCAGCGGCATCTTTCGACAAACCATGTGGAACGAGTCGATCCCGCCGGAGTTGCGAGGACGCATGGCCGGGATCGAATTGATCTCCTACTCACTGGGACCGACAGCCGGACAGTTTCGCGCCGGTGTCATGGCGGCGTGGACGACACTGCGCTTCTCCCTGACCTTCGGCGGACTTGCCTGTACCGGTTCGGTCGGTGCGGTTGCCCTCGCATTGCCACGACTGTGGAGTTTCGACGCGAGAACCGATCCGCACGTTGCCGAGGTGCGCGAGTTGCGAGCGGGCGAGGACTACTCCGAGTCATAGCCCTGCATCTTAAACATCTACGCTTCTTGAGTGAGTTCTACGACGTTTCTCATCACCGTGAGCGGTCCTGACCGCGTCGGCGTCGGCGCCGAACTCTTCCTCGCCCTCACCTCGCTCGAAACACGCGGCATTGCGATCACCGACGTAGCTCAGATAACTATTCGCGGTGCTCTCGTACTCTGTGCCGAGGTCAGTTCACGAAACGCGGTCTCGGAAGCCCTGATCCACGAGGCGTTGACGCAGCGCGACATCGTGAGTCGAGGGATAACCGTGAGCGTCGAAGAGGTGACGCCCAGCGACGTGAGCGACGGTCGGCGACTTCTGGTGACGTTCCTCGCTCCGCGAATCGGCGCGACGCAGCTGGGAAGCGTCTTCGCCGCGATCGCGGCGTCGGGATCGACCTGTGAACGGATCGTGCACCTCGCGAGCTATCCGGTCGACTGCTACGAACTCGTCGTACGGGGGTCCGATCACGCGTCGCTGCGCGAAGCCCTCATCGAGGTCGCCCGAACGATCGGAGTGGACCTGGCGGTGCAGCGCGCCGGCCTGCATCGGCGCGCCAAGCACCTGGTCGTCATGGATGCCGATTCCACCTTGTTGCAAGACGAGGTAATCGACCTGCTCGCCGAGGAATGCGGCTGCGCCGCCGAAGTCTCGGAGATCACCGAGTTGGCGATGTCCGGTGACATCGACTTCGCCGAAGCCCTTCGTCGCCGGGTGGCGCTCTTGGCGGGACTGCCTGCCTCGGTGCTCGACGACGTGCGATCTCGACTCAGGTTGACGCCAGGTGCGCGCACGTTGCTACGCACCCTGCAACGCCTCGGTTACGTCCCGGCGGTCGTGTCGGGCGGATTCGTCGAGGTGCTGGCGCCACTCATGGCTGAACTGAAGGTCGACTATCTGGCGGCTAATCGACTTGAAATAGTTGACGAGAAACTCACTGGACAAATCCTGGGCGGCATCGTCGACCGGGCCGGAAAGGCGAACGCGCTGCGTCGCTTCGCCGAAGAGGTGGGCGTCCCGCTGGAACAGACCGTGGCGGTGGGTGACGGCGCGAACGATATCGACATGCTGTCGGCGGCGGGTCTCGGCATTGCCTTCAACGCGAAGCCCGTCGTACAAGAACACGCCGATACACGCTTGACCGTGCCGTATCTTGACGCAGTGCTCTATTTTCTGGGCATCAGTCGCGAAGAGATCGAAACGGAGTAATCAGCATCGGATATGCCTTTTCCAAGAAACGCGTCGAGTCAAGTCGCCGTGAAGACATCAAATCCGAGCTTCGGCAGTCTTTTTGATCACCGACGCCCGTAAAAACGCCATCTTTCTCGACCGTTGATTGAGATCGCCTACCTTGACCAAAAGTACAAAGTGGCCTACAATTAGCCGACCAACGAGGAGTTTGATGCTGGGTACCACCTAGCCTCCTTGATACGCGGGAGTTTTGGTGTTCGGCGTTATAGGTCCTCAGTACGTGGGCAAATTAGGGACTTGGAGGTTCGGTCGGTGAGGCTTATTTGGTCCCCTTGGCACCATCACGCAAGCCCCCGGCGGACGTATGTGAGGTCGTCTTACCGGAATTGGTCCTTGGAGCGTCGACGATATTCTCAGGGTTTCACGTTGATTGAATTGCTCATCGTGGTCACAATAATCCCGTTGATTATCGGCGCGCTCGCGCTGGGACTTATTACGATCCTTAACCTCCAAAGTGGAGTCAGTACCCGGACGAACGACGCTGGTGACGCGCAAGTTGTGTCGTCAACGTTCCTCAAAGACGTACAAAGTGCGGCGATGGTCACCGAAGAACCTTCGCTTGCCTGCGGTTCGGGGATGACTTATTCGTCTACGCCGAAACAATTGCTCGGTCTCGAATGGGGCAACAACGGTGGAAGTTACGTTAACGCGATTTCGTATCTGACGGAGCAGAACCCGGGTCTCAGCACCTATTCGTTATTTCGACAGTACTGCACTGATGGCGTTACCTCAACGGCCGCACAGGTAACCACCGTTGCCACGGACCTTTCGTCAGGCGGAGCGAGCGCGCTCCCATATATTCAGTGCGCTTCACTCGCCGTGGCTCCAGACTCTAACTGCAGCGCGTCCTACGTTGAGAATAACTGGATGAATGCGGGAGATGCCCAATTCATATTATTGACCGCACAGGAACATGCTCTCCTTCCGGCGCCCAACAATAATGTCCCCTTCGTTCTGACTTTGTCTGCGACACCGAGAGTGCATACCGAAGCGGACTCGCCTCCGAATGGTGGACCTAACACCCCGTTGCTCACGCTAGGCACATCGTGTTCGACGCCGTCACTTGACATCAAGAATGGCGTGACGGTGTCAATCAACGTGGCCGGAGGGACTGGCAATGGGATTATTGGCTTGTCAGCTAAGTGCCCAGGCGTAGAGGTTGACAACGGTGGGACGCTCGCTGCTGGGTCGGTCCTCACCACGAACCCGAGCCTCAATTCGGTGTACGCCATGCCTGGTCACCAGGCCTACCCGATACCGGAGCAGTACACGTCAACGATTGTCGATCCTTACAGTTCGTTAACGGCGCCGTCCATTTCGGAAACGGGTCTAACTCAAGGGACCTGCACTCAGACGGCAGGCGCCTGGAACTGTACTGCTGGCTACTATCGACAAGATCCCGGTTCCCAGTACAATTTCGCTAACGGCTCGACCATCAATTTCTCAACCACGGGCTGCACGGTTGATCCAACGTACCTCAATGCGTGTCGATTCCTCTTCGAGAGTGGCCTCACTCTGCCCAACAATGCGAACGTCAATTTTGGGACGGGTGTGTATGTCTACAAAAACGCCGCTGGCAACTCTGCACTCTCCACCGGTACGAATGTCAACATCAATGGCGCCATAAACGGCAGCACGCAACTTCTATTTTATATCGCCAGTGGATCCGTATCTTTCCCGCCTGGGATCACGATCAACATGGCGGGATTTCCGTCCCTCTTGGGAGTGACGATCTGGGACGCTTCTATGGCCGACCCTATGGTGGTGGGCCCTAACTCGAACGGCGGCGCGTTGGCCGGTTACGGTGGGCTTTACGTACCATTCGAAGGCGTCCAGATCAAGAACGACCAACAAGGAACCATCACATTTTCGTTCGTCGTCGCTCAATCACTCACGTTCGATCAGAATCTGACTATCGACATCGTCCAGTGATGGCGAGGCGCGAAATGGTGAATCCAAAAAGGTCGTGGCGCACCCGGCGCTCTAAGTGTGACGCGCGCGGCGACACTCTCATCGAGGTTTTGATCACTCTCGCAATCATGAGTCTTGCGGGGGTCGCCCTCATCACCGCGTTTTCAACATCTATTTCGGCGTCGTCGGAGTATCGGGGATTATCCGTTACTGATACGGTGCTCCGCACCGTGTCCGAGCAGGTCATTGGCCAGTTCCAAGAAGGGGATATGTACCAGTCCTGCGGCACGCAACCTGACATGGCCAGTTATTACACGTCAATGATGCAGTCCACTGCACTGGTTGTACCCGCTCCCTATGCCAGCGCGAATTATGCGGCGACGGTGTCGAACGTGGGTTTCTGGAATGGCGCCGGCTACAGCGCCTCGTGCACGTCGGGCTACTCTACAGCTCCGCAGCAGATCACCATTTCGCTGACAGGGCCGTTCCCCGTGGCTCAGCTCGTCACATTCGAGGTTGAAGGAAGTGGCCAGGTCCTGGTTGCCGGAGCAGTCCAGCTCAAGCCGCCGACGAACGTCGTACCCTCAACACCGACCGTGACCGGCGACTCTGGGGGATTGATTGTTACTTTCACGGATTCATCGAACGCTGCGGCCTTCCAGTACTACACCGTCAAAGCTTGCACAAACTCAAGCATGAATCGAGGGTGTACGCCAGTATCGAACGAGTTCGAGCCGGGAGATGAGCTTCAAGGTTTGGTCCCCGGGACCTCCTATTGGGTCACCGTGTACGCGAATGCGTCCGCCGGCTTCTTGGCGAGCGGCTCCGTGGAGGGCGGACCAGCCACCTCGAGCGGGACGCCGTCGATTCCAGCGGTGACTTCGGTGGCGTCATCCCCGTCGACCGCCGGAGCACTGGTGGTCATGTACACTCCCGAGAACGGAGCACCCAACGGCGAGACCTTCACTGTCATGGGGTGCACAGATTCGGCAATGTCAAACAATTGCGTTTCGGATTCGCCCTATAGCAGCGGGACGCAGTTCACCGGTTTGACTCAGGGCACGAAATATTATGTAGAAGTCTCAGGGAACTCGGACGGCGCGACGTCGCTGCCGTTTACACCCGCCGTAATGGCGACGGTGCAACTCGCCACGCCGTCAAGTGTGTCGGTGACCTCCTCACAAATCCAACGGGGCGCTCTCGTAGTGACCTTCGGCAACCCCCCCAACGCGCCCTCCGGGCAGACGTACTTGGTGACGGGTTGTACCGACCCATCGATGACTGTGGGTTGTGTAAGTCAATCTTCGTACACCAGTGGTAACCAGTTCACGGGATTGACGTCCGGAACGAAGTATTACGTGAACGTTGCTGCATTGGCTTCGACCGGCTATCTCCCATCGACTTCTGCACCGACCGCGACGGCAACGCAGGCGACCACTCAGTTCAGTCAGCCAATCATCAATGGCGTCGGTGCGCCTAACGGCAACGCAGGGAAGATAAACGTTACGTTCAGCGGGAATGGTCAGACTTACACCCTGATTGGATGCACTGACCCTGCGATGACCACAGGTTGCACAACGAACACGAATTATGCCTCCGGTGCGCCACAAGGGACTTGGCCGAAGAACGGAACTGTGTACGTCACGATCACAGCTAACGCGGCGCCCGGCTATCTAGCGTCAATACCCTCGGCCCAAGCGAATGGGCCGGCGAATTGATCACTTTACGACGCGACAGGCGCGCCGCGGACACCTGTAATGAGCGCGCACGCGATGACGCGGGAGCCACGCTGATCCTTGCGCTGGTCTTCCTCGTCGTGATAAGTCTCACCGTCATCGGGTTGATCCGGTGGACCGGGGATAACTTGACAAACACTTCGCATTTTGAACAAGCCCAATCAATTCAATCTGCTGCCAATAGTGCGAATCAGTTCGCCATTCAATTCGTTCGGTATAATTTCCTAAATACGGGTTTGGACGGCAGTGCACCCGCCTCGTGCTGGACAGTTGGGTCGGGTGCGGTTTCGGAAACCACGCTGAACGATCAATCTGTCGACTCGTGGTGTATGACTCTTTCGTATCCCGGTGCGGTTAAGTCGAAGCGCGTGGTAACGATTTCGACCTGCGCTATTACGGTGTCGGCTGTGAATTGCGGCCTTCAACCGCTGCTCCAATCGATTGTCACAATTGTGGACGGGGGATCCGCTTGCTATCCAGTGCAGAACGCCACCTCGACACCCAATACGTGCGGCCAGAGTTTGGCGATTTCCGACTGGCAGTTCGGTGCCACCCCGCCCGTAGTCACCTCGACCGCGGCCCCTACGCCCTTCACCTGTGTTGCGGGAACGCCGGTCACGGTGACAGGAACGAACCTCACGTACGCGAACGAAGTTGATTTTTTGGTGAAAGGCTCGGCGGGCTCGACCAGTCCGGTGATGTCACCCGGGACATTGGCCTCTGGGGCGACGTCGTTTAACTCGCCGTCGACCAGCACCAATACGATTGAGACCTGTTCTCCGGCAGCGCTAGCTGGTGACACCTTTTACGTAATCGTCAGTACCCCTTTAGGTTCGAGCGAATACGGCACGCCATCGTTGTGGTCGTAAGGTAAGCCAACTTGGTCAGCCCAGCAATCGACACCATTCCTCAGCTCCTACGAGGTCGGTGTCGCGTCAGTCGATGGTGAGAGCATCACCGGTGGGCGTGGCTGAGCCAGAATGACATTCCGGCGCATCGCATACATTGTGTTTTTTACCGCCGAGTAAGGTCAGTGAAAGTAGGGAAAAGGGGGACCAGTGAAAGTACGCATCGACCCCGAGAAGTGTCAAGGTCAGGGGCGTTGTTTCTCGATCGCTCCGGGGATATTCGACTTCGACGATTTGGGTAGCGGCGTCGTGATCGGCGATGGCACGTTGAGCGACGAAACCATGGAACTGGCACGACTCGCGCAGGCGAACTGCCCCGAGCACGCGATCTTCATCGAGGAGTAGTGATGACCGACATTCCACTCGTTCAAGATTTCGCCACCGACTGGGACCACTCCGATCCGCAGTGGGTCGCTGACCCGTACCCGATCTGGGAAGACCTTCGTCAGCGTTGTCCCGTCGCGCACACCGATCGTTACGGCGGCGGTTGGTTCCCCGCGACGCACGCTGGCGTCTCTGAGATCGCGAAGGACACCGACAACTTCACCAGCCGCACTGTGGTGATCGGCAACGGTCGTCCGGGGGAGTTGGACCTGCCGGCACCGATTGGCGTCGCGCCTCCCATCACTTCGGACCCACCGTTCCACGCCATCGCGCGTCGGTTGATCCTTCCCGCGTTCGCCCCCGGCCCGATCAACGCACTGGAACCGATGATCCGCGAACTCTGTGCTGGCCTGCTCGACGGGTCCGATGGCAAGGACGTGGTGAACGCGGGCACTGACTACGCGCGCTACATCCCGCCCGGCGTTATCCGCGGCATGCTCGGCTTCCCCGAAGAGGACGTGGAACTGTTCCTCGAGTTCGTGCACATCATCTTGGAGGGCATCGACCATCCAGAAGAAGATCGCATCATCGAGTTCGAGCCGGTCGAGGCTTATTTCGTCGCCCAGATGGAAGACCACATCGCGAACCCGCGCGACGACCTCACGTCTTATCTGTTGAACGTGGAGTTGGAGGGCCAGAAGCTCGCAATGGAGCACGTCTTCGGGACGATGGTCTTGATCCTCGTGGCGGGCATCGACACCACGTGGTCCGCCATCGGATCGGCGATCTGGCACCTCGCTCATAACCCCGATGACCTCGCGCGACTCGTCAACGAGCCCGATCTCATGCCGGTGGCGATCGAGGAGTTCCTGCGTTTCTACGCCCCGGTCACCATGGCGCGCCTGGTGAAGCACGACATGGAGTACATGGGCTGTCCCATGAAAGAAGATGACTGGATCTTGTTGGGCTTTCCCGCGGCGAATCGTGACCCGATTGCCTTCAAAGACGCCGACAGGTTCATCATCGACCGTGCGGAGAACCGCCATGTGGCCTTCGGGCTGGGCATCCATCGCTGCGCCGGATCCAACTTGGCTCGTCTTGAAATGCGAATCGCGCTCGAGGAGTTCATCAAGCGATACCCCCGATTCGAGTTGGCCGAGCCCGACGCCGTGACGTGGGCGCCCGGTCAGATTCGAGGGCCACGGAACCTGCCGATTCGAATCTTGCGCTAGAAGGGACAGCGGTGACCGACCTCATTGACGATTCCGCGCACAAGGAGCCGGTCGAAGATTTCGCCACCGACTGGGACCACACGGATCCCCAGTGGGTGAACGATCCCTACCCAATCTGGGAGGACCTGCGCGGGCGATGTCCCGTCGCGCACACTGATCGCTACGGCGGTGGCTGGTTCCCTACGACGCACGAGATGGTGTCCTCCATCGCCAACGACACCGAGCACTTCACGAGTCGCATGGTGGTCGTCGTGCACAACAAGTACCCGCCGAACTTCATACCGGCACCCATCGGTGGTGCACCACCGATCACGTCGGACCCGCCCTTTCATTCACTAGCGCGTCGCGTGATACTTCCCGCGTTCGCGCCCGGACCGGTCAACGCACTGGAGCCGCAGATTCGCGCGCTCTGCAACAAGCACCTCGACCAGATGGTGGGACACGAATTCGTCGACGGTGGTACGCAGTACGCACAGTTCATTCCGCCCGGTGTCATCGGCACCATGTTGGGCTTCCCGCCCGAAGACGAAGAGATCTTCCGTGACATCGTCCATCTGGTCTTGGACCTCATTGACCTGCCGCCGGAGATTCGCGGTCCTCTCTTTCAGCCGATGAGCGAATACTTTGGCAAGCAGATCGACGATCACATCGAGAACCCACGCGACGACCTCACGAGCTACCTCTTGAACGTCGAAGTGGGGGGCCAGAAGCTCGAGCGCCAACACGTCGCCGGCACGATGGTCTTGATCCTCGTGGCGGGAATCGACACGACCTGGTCGGCGATCGGTTCAGCGATCTGGCACCTCGCGAAGAATCCCGATGACCTGGCGCGACTCGTCAACGAACCCGAACTCATGCCGGTCGCGATCGAAGAGTTCCTGCGCTTCTACGCGCCGGTCACTATGGCTCGTTTGGTGTCGGAGGATTACGAGTTCTTCGGGTGTCCGATGAAGAAGGACGACTGGGTACTCCTGGGCTTTCCGGCGGCCAATCGCGATCCACAAGTCTTCGAGGACGCCGACAAATTCATCATCGATCGCGCCGCCAATCGCCACGCGGCCTTCGGTCTCGGCATACATCGCTGCGTCGGTTCGAATCTCGCGCGTTTAGAGCTGCGTGTCGCCGTCGAAGAGTTCATCAAACGGTTCCCCAAGTTTGAACTCGCTGACAGCGACGCGGTCACCTGGGCACCGGGCCAGGTACGGGGTCCGCGTCACCTGCCGCTGCGCATCCTGTCCTAGCCCGCACCGCCTTTCGGCGGAACGTCAACGCAACGGACTCGAGCCGGCGAGTGCCAACAAGTCCCGCGACACGAAGAGCGAGGCCGGTTGTCCGGCGCTGCGACGCGACAACTTCCCTTGTTCAGTGAGTATCCCTATCGTTACGAGTCGGTGGAGCGTCGCCAAGGCGGCCTTGCGAGAGATTGTCAACTCGTCACTCAAGATCGGAGCTGTCAAGACGAGACGACGCGGGAGGAGGTCCAGCGTCGCGTAGATGGCGGCGTCACTGCGGGGCAATCGGTCTTGAGCCGCCAGTCGAACTCGCCACTGCACCTTGATCGCTTCGACGTGTGACACCAGCGAACGCTGCGCTCTGCCGCCGCTGGCGACCGCGTCGGCGAACCACCTGACCCAGCGCTGATGATCGCCCATTCGAAAGAGCGTCAGCCCGGAGGCGTAACCGGCGACGTCCGCGGCGATCGCCACGCTGACCGGTGGCGGCACGAGCAACGCGAGTCGCCGCGTCAGGATCCACGCGACGAGTACGCGACCGACTCGACCATTGCCGTCGCCGAAAGGATGGATGGTCTCGAACTGTGCGTGACAGATCGCTGCTTGGGCCACCGGGTCGACGTCGACGCGATTCACGTAGACGACGAGATCCTCCAGGAGCCGCTCGAGCTCTCGGGGAGGGGGAGTCACGAGATGAGCGTCGAGCGGACTGGACCCGCCGATCCAACCTTGTTCGGTGCGGATCACCCCGATGTAACGCTCGGGCGTCGGGCTCCCGGTCATGAGGGTGCGATGCCATTCGAGCAAGGTCGCCACGTCGAGCGGCGCGTTTCCTTGTGCGTTCGCCACGGCTTGGGTCACGGCGGCGAGGTTGCCAGCCACCCACGCGGCGGCTCCAGCGTTGTCATCGCCGAGCTGTTGTTCGGCCAGCACGACGTCCACGACCGGAGCGGAGACCCCTTCGATATACGAAGAGGCCACGCCCTCAGAGCGCAACAGGAGTCGAGCAAGAGGTTCGTAGTCAGCGACCAGCGCCTCGGCGGCGTGTGCGACTTCTGTGGCCGCTGTGGCCGTTCGAGCAGCCGTCGAAGCATCGAGCGTGAGAGTCCGGTTCGCGAGGGTCTCCGGCACGAAGGCGTGAGTCCTCCGACCGTTCCATATCACCTCTACTTCGGTCCCGACCGTGTCCACTGTCATCCTCTTAATAAGTTACCTATAACAATATACCGGTAACTTATCTGGGCCAGACGGCTCGAACGGACCACGTTTCGGGCGTTACGAAAACGATCGATGTACAGCGGAGTCGGCGACTCTACAGGCCGAGGTTCGGACTCGCTTCCTTCCACAGTCCCGCCATCCAGGCCTCCACGGCGTCAGGATCGCGCGGTAACGCTTCGGAGAGATTCCTCGAGCCGGTGGCCGTGACCAGCACGTCGTCCTCGATGCGCACGCCGATGCCGCGATACTCCTTGGGCACCGTTAGGTCATTCATTTGGAAGTACAGACCCGGCTCCACGGTGAGGACGTAGCCCTCTTCGAGCACGCCGTCGCGGTACATCTCGTCGCGGGCGTTCGCGCAGTCGTGCACGTCGAGTCCCAGCATGTGACTGGTGCCGTGAAGCGTGTAGCGACGGTGCAGCTGATTCTCGGGACGAAGCGCCACTTCGGGCTCTTCTTTCAGGATGCCGAGATCGAAGAGACCTTGCGCGAGGATCTTCATGGCTGCCTCGTGCGGCGCCTTGAACGTCGCCCCCGGCTTCACCGCGTCGATGCCAGCTTGTTGGGCGGCTACCACGAGCTCGTAGATCCGACGCTGCGCCGGTGAGTACGTGCCGCTGATCGGCATGGTGCGAGTGACGTCGGCGGTGTAGAGGTTGTCGCATTCGATACCCGCGTCGAGCAACAACATGTCGCCCTTTCGCACGGCGCCGGTGTTCCTCATCCAGTGCAACACCGTCGCGTTCGATCCGCTGGCGGCGATGGTGTCATAGCCGTTGTCGTTGCCCTCGACGCGCGCGCGAAGGTGGAAGATCCCTTCGATGACTCGCTCGCCGCGACCTTCGGCGGCCGGCAGCGCTCGCACCACGTCTTCGAATCCCTTGACCGTGTAATCCACGGCCAACTGCAACTGCGCGATCTCGAAGTCGTCCTTGACGAGACGATGTTCGCTAAGGGCGATTGCTAACGCTTGATCGTCCTTGTTCGCCTCCAGATGATCGTCGAGCTTCTGGTCGAAGCCCCGAACGCTCACGATCTCGGTTTTCATCGCATCGAGATCAGAGAAGAGAGACTCAAGGGGCGCCGTGTCGATGGCGTAATAGGTCGCCGACTCCTCCAGGCCGCGACGAGCGCCAACCCACAGTTCTCCGTAGCGACCGTCGGTGAAGAATTCGTGAGTCCGTTGGTCGCGTCGATCGGCGATATAGAGCGTCGAACGCGGACCGTCGGCGCTCGGCGCGATGACGAGCACCGCGTCGGGTTCGTCGCACGCCGTCAGATAGAAGAAGTCCGTGCCGGCTCGGAATCGGTAATCCGTGTCATTGGCGCGCACTTTGAAGTTGCCGGTTGCCACGACGATCGTGCGTCCGGAGAACTCTTCGGCGATTCGATCTCGTCGCTTCGCGCAAAACTGCGCTGCGGGATGCACTTCAGTACTCGGCGGGATCGTCGCCCAGTCCTTCGTCATGTACTCAACAAGCGTGCGCGGCACCGCGGGCCGGTGATCACCCGTCCAGATCCAGTGTTCGGAGATCGGATTGTCCCTGGAGACGTCGGGTTCGGGGATGGCGGAAATGTTGTCTGTCATAGTCAGAACTTACAACCGGTGCATGCGCCAGGAATAGGCTCCCCGAATGGACATCACTCTGACGCGCGAAGGCGCCGTGGCGGTACTGACTTGGGACGCGGGCGAGAACCGGATCAATCTGGACTCCCTTGCTCGCCTGAACGAACTACTGGACGAGATCGAACAAACCGACGGCCCGTTGTCGGTCGTGCTCACCGGCTCGGGAAAGTTCTTCTGCAACGGACTTGATCTCGGACGATTCGCCGACGACCGCGACGAGTTCCTGGCGACACTTCACGCGTTGGAACAGACCATTGGTCGGCTGTTGGTCTTTCCTGCCTATATGGTCGCCGCGATCAACGGACACGCCTTCGCTGGGGGCGCGTTGATCTCGTGCGCGTTCGATTACCGCGTCATGCGCGAAGACCGCGGGTACTGGTGCATGAACGAAGCAGAGATAGGACTGGCGTTGGACGAACGGCTGTGGTCCATTCTCACGAACCGGCTTCCTCGTGCGACGGCGATCATGGCGGCGTCGACAGCTCGCCGCTTCAACGGACCGGACGCGCTGAAGTACGGCATCGTTGAGGCCGTTGCTGGCGAGACCGAAGTGCTCGCACAGGCAATCGCCATCGCCGAAAGCATGGCGAACCTCGATCGCCCGACATTGGGCGTACACAAGCGCCTCGCACACGGCGCAGAAGCACAGTTCTTGGGCTTCAAACTCTGACGCTTGTTTGTCGAGAAGTTGTTCCTCGGTCAGTCTCGACCTTCAGTAGCGTGAGAACGTGAAAGTCGACGTCTACCGAAGCTGCTCTTGGAGAGAGAAGCGCGACGTCCTCAATGTCTTTTGGCGAACGAACGTCGAGGCCTCTTCGCGCATAATCGAAGCGTCAGTTCAGTACGGCTACTACGCCGTTATTTGCATGGTGGTCGTCATGGTTGAGGTCGCGTTCATTCTGGGAGTGGCACTCGACCGCAATGCACTCATAGCGGCACTCTCGGTGTTAGCCGAACTCTTCATGATCTGGTCGACCTGGTGGGCAATGAAGAGGTACCGGATTCTTAAGTACCAATTCGCGAGTGGTCCGTCGGGGTCTAGTTAGTTCCGGTCGTGGTCGTCACTTGAACGGAGGACTCCGTCACTTGGCCCGGCCACCACGCGGCAAAGAGTCCATTGCTCACCGTTGCCTCAACGCTGGAGCCATCACTGAGTACTACCGTCGCTCCCGTGACCTGAGATCCGACCTGACCTTCGATCAATGAGAAATACTGACCGTTGTCCACTGTCGTGTTGTTGATGTCGATCGCCGCTGCGTCGGGCGCCGGTGGCGTTGACGATGGGTCAGTCGTGAAGCTGTCGGAGCCAGTGGACTGGTGCACCACCGTGTTGCCGTCATTCGGCGCACTGCTCATACCTATCGCTGCTTGACCGGCTTCGTGCAGAGAGGAATACCCGTTGCCCAAGACGCAAATCGTCGGACTGGTGGAGCCGTACACAAGCAACGTATAGGGACCGCGCACGTCGATCAACGACTCTGGGGGTAGCGTCGCCGGCGCCGTGCTTCCAGGAGCGTCGGCAAGGTTCGTCGCAAGTGTCGAGCACGCTGCTTCGGCAGTGCTCAATTGACCCGACGACGGCGATGTTGGCTGGGAGGACCAGCCGGCGAATGCTGGCGTCGACCAGGGTCCCAGGAGACCCACGAGTGTCGCGGCAACAGCAACCGCTCCTCCACTTGCACCGGTGAGAACAAAGCGTCGCTTCCGACGTGGTGAAGGAGTGGCAACTTCTTCCATGAGGTGCTGAGTGCGTAGCGCGATCCACTCGTCACTCAACTCAGGAACTCCAGGGGTCAATAGATCTTCGTTCATGATGTCTCCTTCGTAACCCGGTTGTCGCCGAGTCGTAGTTGTAACTTCCTTCGAGTGCGTGATACCCGAGATCGAATCGTTCCGACGGGAACTCCAAGCGCAACGGCTGCCGCTTCGTAACTGAGACCGCTCCAAAAAACCAGGAGAACTATCTCTCGCTCCGGCTCGGTGAGATCGCGCGCGGCTTCGTTCACCATGTTCAGTGAGATCTCCGCGTCGAGCCGGTCAATCATGTCGTCGTCATTGTGGAGATTGCGGTGACCGTCGAGGCGCTTCAGGGCTTGGCTGTAGCGACGAAGCGAGCGAGTGGCGTTGCGTGACGAGTGATTTGCGACTCCGAGCAGCCACGGCAACGCTGAGCGTTGCTCGAGGACCACCATGTCGCGTCGCTTCCACGCTTCGAGGAAGACCACGCTCGTGACGTCCTCGGCCATTGCGGCGTCACCCGTGCGCCAATAACAAATCGCGAAGACCGCGCGTGCGTGACGTCGAAAAATCTCGCCGAACGCTTCATGATCTGTCGATGAAAGTTCCCAGAGATCTGCGTCGTCGAGATCGTTGTAGTTGCGCACAAACATATAGTGTCCGCCCACGTGGATAAAGTTCCATCGTCTTAGACGATGACTCCGATGCTCGCCTTGGTGATCAGGGATCAGTTGGCCGAATCGGCTACGTCGGATTCAACTGTTTATCAGCGTTCTTCGACCCAACCTTGATCGCGGCCGATTTGTTCGACATCACCTATTCGCAGGCCGGTTCGGTGTTGCAGGGTGCGGATCAAACCACCGGCCTCGTAAAGCGACTCGTGAGTTCCCGTGTCGAGCCACGTGGTGGCGCGAGAGAGCACCTCGACGCGGAGTTCACCGAGCTCGAGGTAGGCGTTGTTCAGTGCGGTGATCTCGAGTTCGCCACGGTCGCTGGGTTTGAGTTCGCGCGCGAGCGCCGGTCCCTTGGCGTCATAAAAGTAAATGCCCGGTACGGCGTACGTGCTCTTGGGCTGTACCGGCTTCTCTTCGATTGAGATGACCTTGTTGTTGTGGTCGAATTCGACGACGCCGTAGTGCGACGGATCACTCACCTGATAGGCGAAGATCAACGCTCCCTCGATCGAGACGTTCTGTTGCAGGTGGGTGCCGAGCCCCGGACCGTAGAAAAGATTGTCGCCGAGAATCAACGCGCAGCTGTCTCCGTCGAGGAACTCCTCGCCAAGGATCAGCGCTTCGGCGAGGCCGTTCGGTTGATCCTGCACGACGTAGGAGATCGCGACGCCCAGATGTGAGCCGTCGCCGAGCAGCCGCTGGAATGCGTCCTGGTCATGCGGCGTGGTGATGAGAAGAATTTCACGAAGTCCGGTCAACATCAACGTGCTGAGCGGATAGAAGATCATTGGCTTGTCGTAGATGGGCAATAACTGCTTGGATACTGCCCGAGTTATTGGGTGAAGGCGAGTGCCACTTCCACCAGCCAGAATGATTCCCTTCACCGAATTAGTATAGAAAGTCTTGTCACCCCATCTAAAGGTCGAGGTATCGCCATGCGCGCTGTGATAACTGGAGCCGCTGGGTTCATCGGCTCGCGTTTCACTGAGGTGCTGCTGGAGAACGCCGAGCGTCTCGACATCGACGACATCGTGCTCCTTGACGCGTTGACCTACTCCGGTCGCCGAGAGAACATGGAAGAAGCCCTGCGCGATTCGCGCGTCAGCTTCGTCGAGGGTTCGATCACCGACGCCGAGGTGACCAACAATGTGCTGCGCGGTGCCTACGCGGTCGTGCACCTCGCCGCCGAGAGCCATGTCGATCGCTCCATAACTGGCGCGCGAGCGTTCTACGAGACCAACGTGATCGGTACGCACCAACTCCTCGAGAGTGCGCGCGACAATGACGTCCAGCGATTCGTGCACGTCTCGACCGACGAGGTCTACGGCTCGATCGGTGAAGGTTCGTGGCGAGAGGACCACGTCTTGGAGCCGAACTCGCCGTACTCCTCGAGCAAGGCCGGCTCGGACCTCGCGGCGTTGGCCTACCACCGGACCTACGGGATACCGGTCATGGTGACGCGTTGCTCGAACAACTACGGACCGCGTCAGTTCCCCGAGAAAGTGATCCCACTTTTCGTCACCAATCTCTTCGACGGGGTGAAGGTTCCTCTCTATGGCGACGGTCTGAACGTGCGGGACTGGCTCTTCGTGGACGATCACTGTCGCGGGATCCTCGCAGTCTTAGAGCGCGGTCGCGCGGGCGAGATCTACAACATCGGCGGCGGTATCGAGCTCACCAATGAAGAGTTGACGACCCGGCTGCTTGATCTCTGCGGCTACAGCGATTCGATGATCGAGCCGACCACGGACCGCCTCGGTCACGATCGGCGCTACTCGGTCGACTGGAGCAAGATCAAGAACGAACTCGGTTACGAACCGCAGATGAGTTTCGACGAGGGTCTCGCTTATACCGTGAAGTGGTATCACGACAATGAGGCGTGGTGGCGACCATTGAAGGGTGAATCGTGAAGCTGATCGAACTCTCCATACCCGGGACCTTCGTGCTGGAATCCCAGGTGAGGGGCGACGACCGAGGTTCGTTCCGTGAGTGGTTCAAGGATGAAGACTTCAAAGAGGCGGGGGTTGCGTTTCACGCTCGCCAGGCCAACCTCTCGGTCTCAAAAAGGAATGTGGTGCGAGGGCTGCACTATTCGATGGCCCCCGAAGGGCAGGCCAAGGTTGTCACGTGTGCCAACGGTGAGTTGGATGACGTCATTGTCGACATCCGAGTCGGATCACCGACCTTCGGGCGCTGCGAAGTGGTCCATCTGGCCGCCGAAGAGGAGCGATCGGTCTACGTCCCGGTCGGCGTGGCCCACGGATTCTGTGTGACGAGCGAGGTAGGTACCTTGGTCTATTTACTGTCGTCGCCCTTCAACGCGCCGGTTGAACTGGAGATTCACCCGTTCGACGAAGAGATCAAGGTTCCCTGGCCGCTCAGCGGCGAGGCGATTTTGAGTGCCAAAGACGCGGCCGCGCCCTCCCTTCGCCAACGCCTCGAGGCGAACGAACTTCCGCTTTTTCGCTGAACCCCCGCACGAGAGGGATGACGGGGTGTTGTTGCTCCGTCTCGCGTTAAGCGTCCTTTTTTCAGTTCCATTAGCGTTGAACGAGTGAGTACCGCACCGCTACGCCTGGTTACCGACCAAGATCGAACCGTTCACATCGCTTCCACGCTGGCAGTGCCGAACATCGAGTCCGAAGCACAGCTAAAAGCGCTGATCGCGAGTCTTTCCGGGGTCGACGCCGTCGGGGCCGAAGCACGTGCGGCGAAGCTCTCGACGAGGTCGATAAAGAAGTCCACCAAGTTGGCCGCCATTGATATGGCCATTTCGATGGTCGATCTCACGACGCTGGAAGGGGCCGACACGCCTGGTCGCGTGACGTCGCTTTGCACCAAGGCAATGCGTCCTGATCCGCGTGACCTGACCGTTCCTTCGGTCGCGGCCGTCTGCGTCTATCCGGACCTCGTGGCGCACGCTCGTTCCGTACTCGGCGCGTCGCCGGTGGCGGTCGCGTCGGTGGCGACGGCGTTCCCTTCCGGACGGGCGTCACTCGCGGTCAAGTTGATGGACGTTCGCGAGGCGGTCAGTGCCGGAGCCGACGAAGTCGACATGGTCATTGACCGAGGGGCGTTTCTTTCCGGTCGTATCGGTCAGGTCTTCGACGAAGTCGTGGCCGTGAAGGAAGCCTGCGGTGATGCGCACCTCAAGGTGATCCTCGAAACGGGGGAGTTGGTCACCTACGACAACGTCCGTCGCGCGAGTTGGATTGCCATGCTCGGTGGCGCTGACTTCATCAAGACATCAACGGGCAAGGTGACGGTGAATGCCACGCTGCCCGTCGCGCTCGTCATGCTCGAAGCGGTTCGGGACTTCGCGGAGACCGCCGGTCGCACGGTCGGAGTGAAGGTCGCGGGAGGGATTCGAACGACGAAGGACGCAATTCGTTATCTCGTCGTGGTGAACGAGACCGTCGGTTCGACGTGGCTCACGCCCGACTTGTTCCGATTCGGCGCATCCTCGCTCCTGAACGATCTCTTGATGCAGCGACTCAAGCAGCAGCGCGGTGCCTACGTCCGCGCCGACGAATTCAGCATGGATTGACATGAGCGACCGACAACTCGCCAATTCGCAGCTGGGATCGTTGGAATACGACCCCGCACCGGAATCAGCCGCCATCGCCAAACTGAAGCCGAGCTACGGACTCTTCATCGACGGTAAATTCAGCGAAGCCGAAGGTGGTGCGCAGTTCGCCACCGTCAACCCGGCCAACGAAGAGCAACTGTCGATGGTCGCCCAGGCGGACGCCGTTGACGTCGATCGAGCGGTTTCGTCGGCGCGCCGCGCGTACGACAAGGTCTGGTCGAAGACGACCGGCGCCCAGCGCTCAAAGTATCTCTTTCGAATCGCGCGTTTGATCCAGGAGCGTTCGCGCGAGTTGGCGGTCGTGGAAACCCTCGACAACGGGAAGCCCATTCGCGAGTCGCGCGACGTCGACATTCCGTTGGCGGCGGCTCACTTCTTCTACTACGCCGGCTGGGCCGACAAGCTCGACCATGCCGGCTTCGGCGTCAATCCCAAGCCACTGGGCGTCGCCGGTCAGATAATTCCGTGGAACTTTCCTCTCTTGATGGCCGCGTGGAAACTGGCGCCGGCGCTCGCGGCGGGCAACACGTGCGTGCTGAAGCCGGCCGAGACCACACCCCTCAGTGCGCTCGTACTGGCCGAGATCGTCGAACAGGCTGAGTTGCCGCCGGGCGTCGTCAACATCATCACCGGTGACGGCTCGACCGGCGCTGCATTGGTCGATCACAATGACGTCGACAAGATCGCCTTCACGGGTTCGACCGAAGTCGGTCGGATGATTCAACAGCGAACCGCAGCCAGCCACAAGCACCTGACCCTGGAACTCGGCGGCAAGGGCGCCAACATCGTCTTTGATGACGCCCCGATCGACGAAATGATCGAAGGGATCATCGACGGCATCTTCTTCAACCAGGGCCACGTGTGCTGCGCCGGTTCTCGCCTCTTGGTCCAGGAGTCCGTGGCCGACGAGGTGCTCCGTCGACTCGTGCGGCGAGTCGAACAGCTTCGGGTTGGCGATCCACTCGACAAGAACACGGATGTGGGCGCCATCAACTCCGCGGCACAGTTGCTTCGCATACGTGAGCTCACGGACTTTGGCGTCAGCGAAGGTGCTACTCGCTACACCAGTTCCTGTGAGCTGCCGCAAAAGGGCTACTGGTTCGCCCCGACGGTCTTCGCCGACGTTTCCCAGTCACACCGGATCGCGCGTGAGGAGATCTTCGGCCCCGTGCTCTCGGTCTTGACCTTTCGCACACCCGAAGAAGCCGTCGCCAAAGCGAACAACACGAACTACGGCCTGGCCTGCGGAGTGTGGAGCGAAAAGGGAAGTCGCACACTTTGGGTCGCCGAACGACTCCGCGCCGGAGTCATCTGGGCCAATACGTACAACCGGTTCGACCCGACCAGTCCCTTCGGTGGGATGCGCGAATCGGGCTTCGGTCGCGAAGGCGGACGTCACGGGCTGGAGGCGTATCTCAATGTCTGACCGCCTGGACGTTCGTAAGACCTACAAGCTCCTCATCAACGGGGCCTTTCCCCGCTCCGAATCGGGCCGCAGTTACGAGGTCACCGCGGCCAAGGGCGAGTTCCTCGCCAACGTCGCCCAAGGCTCTCGCAAGGACATCCGCGACGCCGTGACGGCCGCGCGTTCGGCCCAGGCCAAGTGGTGGAACGCCACGGCCTATAACCGAGGCCAAGTCATCTACCGACTGGCCGAGATGGCTGAGTCGCGCCGTGACGAACTCGCCGAGCACGTCGCGCTCTCGGAGGGCGTGAACGCGAGGACGAGTCAGAAGACGGTCTCGGCGTCGATTGACCGCATGGTCTGGTACGCCGGATGGACCGACAAGATCGCTCAGGTGCTTGGCGGCACCAATCCGGTCGCCGGTCCGTTCTTCAACTTTTCGATTCCGGTACCCAGCGGGGTCGTCGGTGTGATCTGTGTCCAGGAGTCCTCGCTCGTGGGCTTCGTCGACGCCGTCCTCGCACCGATCTGCGTCGGCAACACGGTGGTCGCTCTCGCTAGCGAGACTCGTCCGACCCCGGCGGTCTTGCTCGGCGAGATGACGTCGTCATCGGATTTCCCGTCGGGCGTCTTGAACATCGTGACTGGCATCACCAGTGAATTAGCTCCCGTGCTCGCCGCGCACGAAGACGTTGACGGACTCGATGTTTCGGGACTCGCGCCCGAGGTCGCTGACGAGATGGCAGCACTGGCCGCTGGCTCGATCAAGCGGGTTTATCGCCCTCACCAGAAAGAACTTGAATCGTCGCTTCGACGCCTGCGTGCCTTCGTCGAGACGTCCACGGTGTGGCACACGATCGGACAGTAGATGGCCAATCCGTACAAACTCGCCCGTCGGGCCGCCGATGAACTGCGCGATGCAAGCGGCTACGACAGCTACGACCTCGCGATCGTGTTGGGATCGGGTTGGCGCGAAGGAGCAATCGCACTTGGTACTCCGACCGACGTGCTCCCCACGTCGTCGCTGAGCGGCTTCGTCGCACCAACCGTGGCGGGTCACGAAGGTCAGATCCTTTCGCTCACGATCGGGGACCGACGGATCGCTCTCGTCGCCGGACGAGTCCATCTCTACGAGGGCAATAGTGCCGACCAAGTCGTGCATCCGATTCGCACGGTTATCGCGGCGGGAGCGACGAAAGTCGTGTTAACGAATGCGGCCGGCGGCATCGATCCGAATTGGAAGCCCGGCACCGTCGTCATCATTCGTGACCACATCAACCTGACGGCGACCTCACCATTAGAGGGTGCCGCACCGCCGAAAGGATACGCATCGCGATTCGTCGATCTCACCGATCTCTACAGCGCCCGACTTCGCGCCGCGGTGAAAACAGCAGAGCCCGACATGGTCGAAGGTGTCTACGCCGGATTCCGGGGTCCTCACTATGAGACACCGGCAGAGATAAAGATGGTTCGAAAGATGGGTGCGACGCTGGTGGGAATGTCAACCGTGCTCGAGGCGATTGCGGCGCGCCATTTGGGGGCCGAGGTCCTCGGACTCAGCTTGGTGTCGAATCCGGCCGCTGGCATCACGTCGGCTCATTTGAATCACCTCGAGGTCCTCGAAGCCGGTCAGTCGGCGGCCGCGTCACTGGGCGCGCTGTTGACTCGCGTCGTTCCCGTCTTGTGAACGAGTCGCTCCGCGACCGTGTGATCAAGTGGATCGAGGGTGACCCCGACGTCGATGACCGCGCCGCGCTGCAAGCGTTGTTGGATAAAGGCGACGAAGAAGAGCTCCATCGTCGTTTTGACGCGCCGCTGACCTTCGGCACCGCCGGACTGCGTGGTCCGGTGATGGCTGGACCGGCTGGCATGAATCGCCACACCGTTCGACGAGCGACCCAAGGCGTCGTCGCCTGGTTGCGCGAGATCGGTATCGACTCGGCTCGCGGAGTGGTCGTCGGACGAGACGCTCGTCGCGGCTCGGAGTCATTCAACGACGAAGTCGTTGCCGTGCTACTGGGTGCGGGCGTCAAGGTGTACGAGATGCCGAAGCCGTTGCCGACACCACTGGTCGCCTACTGCGTGAAGAAGCTCGGTGCCGCGGCGGGCATCATGGTGACCGCGAGCCACAATCCGCCCCAGGACAATGGTTACAAGCTGTACTCGGAGGACGGTTCGCAGATAATCCCTCCGAATGACGAGATCGTCGAGCGATTCGCCAACGAGGCGACGACGCCGAAGCTGGGGGAGCGCACCAGCGCGCAACACAACTGGATCGCTCAAGATCTCTTGGAGGAGTATCGCGCTCACTTCACGCAGCGCTTCGGCATTCCGGGTGGCAGCGGCCTCGCCATTACCTATACGCCGCTCCACGGCGTGGGCGGCGCCCCGATGATGGAACTCTTCGCTCGGTCGGGCTACTCCTCGGTGACACCCGTCGCCAGGCAGTTTGAACCGGACTGCGCGTTTCCGACGCTGCCCTTTCCGAATCCGGAAGAGCCGGGTGCCCTCGATCTCGCGATGGCCCAAGCCGACGAGGTGTCTTCTCGACTGGTGATCGCCAATGATCCGGACGCCGATCGTCTGGGTGCGGCCGTGCGCGACGATGAGGGCTGGCACGTACTGCGCGGCGACCAGATTGGCTGGTTGCTGGCGTCGTCGATGTTGTCGACCATGAGTGACCTTCATGATGTCGTGGCGACCACGATCGTGTCATCTACCTTGTTGCGGAAGATGGCCAGTGACGCCGGCGTGCGATTCGTCATGACGCTCACCGGATTCAAATGGCTCGCGCGCGCGGCGGGCGACGACGTGCTCCGCTTGGGTTACGAAGAGGCGCTGGGTTTCGCGGTCGATCCGGAGGTCGCCGACAAGGACGGGCTATCGGCGGGGCTGGCGCTCGCTCAGCTCTGCGACGAACTTGGTCGTCGGGGACAGACATTGATGGACCGTCTCGACGAGATTGAAGCGCGGTACGGCGTGCATTCCATCTTCCAACTCTCGCTGCGGGCCGAAGGGCCCTCCGGCATCAGTGCCATCAACGATTCCGTGCGGTCGATTCGCGAGAGTCCCCCGACGTCGCTCGGCGGTCTTGCGGTCACCGCACACTTTGACCTCGCCCTCGGTTATGAAGGACTCGGTCCGACGGACGGGGTGCTACTTCAACTCGGCGAGTCGGGACGGGTCGTGGTTCGACCATCGGGCACCGAACCGAAGTTGAAGGCGTACATCGAGATCACTTCGCCACCGTCGTTCGCGAACTCACTTGAAGAGCAGCGTCGTTTCGGCACGGCACAGGTCGATGCCGTGCGCGCCGATCTGCAGTCGCTACTGCGACTCTGAGCGCAACTTGGCGTAACCAGGTTTGATCACGGTGTTGATCATGTCGAGGCGCTGATCGAATTCGAAGAACGCGCTCTTCGCGGCGTTGAGCGTCAACCACTCCACGTCGGCGAGCGACCAACCGAATGCGTCGGCGCACGTTTCGAACTCACTGCTCATCGAGATGCCGCTCATCAGTCGGTTGTCGGTGTTGAGCGTCACGCGGAATCGGAGTTTGCGAAACAGTTCGATCGGGTGAGCGGCTATCGAGGCCGCGGCACCCGTATGCACGTTCGAGGTGGGGCAGACCTCCAGCGGGATTCGGCGGTCTCGAATGAAGTTGGCCAGTCGGCCCAGGTGGTACTCGCCGTCTTTCTCGATGATGTCGTCGGCGATTCGCACGCCGTGACCGAGACGTTCAGCGTTGCAGAATTGCACGGCCTCCCATATGGACGGGAGGCCGAAGGCTTCGCCCGCGTGGATGGTCATGTGAAAGTCCTCGCGCTGCACCAAGTGAAACGCCCGCAAGTGGTGAGTCGGCGGGAAGCCGTCTTCGGGTCCCGCGATGTCGAAACCGCAGACGCCGCGGTCGCGGAACTCGACGGCCAGTTCGGCGATCGTCTCACTGAGATTCGCCTGGCGCATCGCCGAAAGAATGGCGCGAACGATGATGGCGTGACCCTCGAGTGCGGCGTCGTGCATTCCGCGCGTGAATCCCGCCAACACGGCTTCCACGACTTCGTGCAACGTAAGTCCCTGTTCCAGGTGTTGTTCGGGCGCGAAACGAACCTCGGCGTAGACCACCCCGTCTCGGGCCAGGTCGAGCGCCGCTTCGAAGGCGACTCGCTCGAGGTGATCCTTCGTCTGCATCACCGCGATCGTGTGGGCGAATCCTTCGAGGTACCTGACGAGGTCGCTGCCCGGTGTGTCGGCGATGAACCATTGACGCAACTTGTCAGGGTCAGTGGTCGGAAGTCCCGTGTAGTGCGACTCGCGAGCGAGTTCCAGCACCGTCGTCGGTCGCAGTCCGCCATCGAGATGGTCGTGCAACAAAACCTTTGGAGCTCGTTGAATCAGGTCCCGCGTGAGAGCAACTGCCATGACGAGAGGTTACTCAACAGGCCTGTGGACTAGTTGGTGATACGTTCCAGCAACAACGGTTCGGCGTTCACCCTACGTTCACTTACGACGACCGCATTTTCGATTGCGGCGCGCCCCTGTTGAAGATGCCTCTCATCGTCGGCGTGCAGTTCGAACATCGGCTGGCCCTTGGTGATCGCGTCGCCTTCACGCACCAGACACACGACTCCGGCGGCGGCACTCACCGCATCCTCTTTTCGAGCCCGACCGGCGCCCAGTCGCCACGCCGCGTTGCCAACTTCTAACGCATCGATTGAGTGAACGAACCCGTCTTCGATACTCAAGATCTCTTCGCGATACTCCGCAACGGGCAGCACCGCGTCGGGGTCGCCACCTTGCGCGCGAATCATTCGCTCGTACACCTCGTAACCCGACCCGTCATTCAGTTTTGTCTCGGGATTGACGTCGATGCCCACGAGTTCGACCATTGAGCGAGCGAGTGCAAGTGTCAACTCTCGAACATCGCTAGGGCCTCCCCCTTGCAGGACGTCTACCGATTCGGTGACTTCCAGAGCGTTGCCCACCGCGCGACCGAGTGGCGCATTCATCGACGTGAGTTCGGCCACGGTCGCGACACCGTGACCTATGCCCAAACCGACCATCGTCGTGGCGAGTTCACGAGCCTGTTCGATGCTTTTGATGAAGGCGCCCCGCCCGACTTTCACGTCGAGTACCAATGCCTGGGTACCTTCGGCGATCTTCTTGGACATGATCGATGACGAGATGAGTGGAATCGACGCCACAGTGCCCGTCACGTCGCGAAGCGAATACAACTTGCGATCCACTGGGGCAAGTCCTTGTCCCGCGGCGCAGATGACGGCGCCGACCGTCTCCAACTGTTCTCGGATCTCATCGTTGGAAAGGAAAGCGCGCCAGCCCGGGATCGACTCGAGTTTGTCGAGTGTCCCACCGGTGTGCCCGAGTCCGCGCCCCGAGAGCTGCGGAACGGCGGCGCCACACGCTGCTACGAGCGGAGCGAGGACGAGCGAGATCTTGTCGCCTACGCCGCCGGTCGAGTGCTTGTCGACCGTCGGACGAGAAAGTCCCCCTAGGTCGAGGCGTTCGCCCGACTCAATCATCCGGTCGGTCCAGGTGTTCAACTCCCGGTCGCTGAGTCCGTTGAAGAAGATCGCCATCAAGAGCGCCGACATCTGTTCCTCAGCTACTTCGCCCTTCACGTACGCATCAAGGATCCAGGTGATCGCGTCGTCGCTCAATATGCCGTCGTCGCGTTTGGTCGTGATTATGTCAACCGCGGAGAAGTAGCTCACTCACTTCTCCGGATTCCCAAATCCTCCGGGCCGAAGGCTCCCGGCAGTAGTTGGGAAAGTGGGATCGGGTCTTCGCCGTCGCCGGCATCGATCAAGAGTTCATTGCCGCCGTGCTCATAGAGCAGTTGACGACACCTGCCACACGGCGTCAACGGTTGCCCGTCGCCCGCGACGATCGAGGCGGCGCGAAGACGGCCGCCACCATTGCGGACCAGGTCACTAATCAATGAACACTCCGCACAAAGCGTGAGACCGTAGCTCGCGTTCTCGACGTTGGCTCCCACGACAAAGCGCCCGTCGGTGGTGATGGCGCAGGCACCAACTCTGACGTGAGAATACGGCGCGTATGACGTCGTCGTGGCGTGACGCGCCTGTTCACGAAGCTCATTCCAGGGAATTGCGGTCGATGGATTCACGACAAAACGTTACACTTCCGGTTCAGTGACCAACTTTCGATATTCCTCGGTCGTGATCAACGACGAAGTCGCCGAGACTCTTGCGAAGGGTCGCAATGTCGTGGCACTCGAGACCACGATCGTCGTGCAGGGTCTGCCCGCCCCGGTGAATCTCGAAGTCGCCGAAGAGTGCGAAGCGGCGGTTCGCGACGGCGGTTCGGTACCGGCCACCATCGGCGTGCTCGATGGTCGAGTGATAGTGGGTCTCAGTGGGGAAGAGCTACGTGCTCTCGCCGATCCGGATCGACACGCATCGAAGCTTTCGGCCCGCGACATAGGCCTCGCCCTCGCTAGTCACAGCGACGGCGCAACGACAGTTGCCGGCACCATCAGTATCGCGAGCCGCGTAGGCATCGACGTCATGGCGACCGGCGGACTCGGAGGAGTGCACCGAGATGTGCGCGACAGCTTCGACGAGTCGGCCGACCTCACCGCTCTCTCGCGTAACCAGGTCTTGGTCGTCGCCTCCGGCGTGAAGTCCATATTGGATATCGGCGCGACGCTCGAACGTCTGGATACCTTGGGTGTGCCCGTCGTCGGATTCCGAACGGACCGGTTTCCCGGGTTCTATCAAAGTGAAAGTGGATTCGCTCTGGACTGGACTCTCCAGGACGAAGCCGAGGCCGCTGCGGCGTTTCTGGCTCACTGCGAACTGTCGTCGACCGGCTTCTTCATCGCCAACCCAATCGATCCGAAGAGCGAACTCTCAGTGGAGCTGCATGACCGTGCACTCTCGAGTGCGCTGGAGAAGGCTCAGATGCTCGGAGTGAGCGGCAAGGAAGTGACGCCAGTGTTGCTCGCTGAATTTGCCCGCTACACCGCCGGCGCCAGCGTCGAAGTGAATCGGCAATTGGTCGTGGCGAACGCGGGACTGGCCGGCCGGATCAGTGCAGCGATCGCCAAGGCGCGGGTGTGATCGTTCGTAACGTCGTCGTGATCGGCGACGTGATGCTTGACGTGATCGTCAAGCCCGATACTGCAATCGCGCCGACAAGCGATACGCACTCTCGAGTGCGACTCAGCCGCGGCGGCGCGGCCGCCAATATGGCCGAAGTGCTCGCTCGGGCGGGGCATCACGTGACCTACGTCGGAGCCTGCGGTGACGATCTCGCCGCACAACAGTTCGAAGACGCGCTTCGTGGCGCCGGGATCGATGTCGCTCTCGAACGCGGAGTTGAAGCAACGGGTGTGGTGGTCGCGTTGGTCGATCAAAGCGGTCAGCGCGCGATGATGACTGACCGGGGTGCGAATTCCTCACTCGGGATCTCGCACGTGCTGCAGCAACTCGCCCAACCGTTCGATCACCTCCACGTGTCCGGCTACACGCTGTTGGACCCGCGAACGACCGACGTCGGCAGAGGCGCCGTTGCTCGGGCGATCGCGCTCGGCCGCACGACATCGGTCGACGTCAGCTCCGTGGCTCCGTTGATGGAAATGACGCCCACGGCGTTTATGAAGGCCGCGGTTGGCGCACACACGCTGTTCGCCAATGAAGAAGAGGCCCTCGCATTGAGTGGAAGCGACGACGTGTCCTTGGCGATGCATCGATTGGCGCACGACTTCAATGAAGTCGTGATCACCGGCGGCGCACGAGGAGCGTGGGCGCACTCCAACGGTCTCGATCACCACGTGGATTCACAAAGTGACGAAGTGATCGATACGACGGGAGCCGGCGACGCCTCCACCGGGGCGTATTTGGCGGTGCGATTGCGCGACGGTTCGATCGACGAGGCGCTCGCCGCGGCGATGGCAGCCGCGTCGGTCGTGGTTCGAGGTCTTGGCTCGAGAGGTCAGTCGCGAATATAAGGCTTGCCGTCGGCGGCCGGGGGGCGAACCCGACCAATGAGACCGGCGACCACGGCGATCGTGATGAGGTACGGGAACATCTGGAGGATCTCACCGGAGATCGGCACGGAGAATTCCTGAAGGTTGGCCGCGAGATAGACCCCCATGCCGAAGATGATCGACGCCACGACCGCGCCGGACGGACGCCAGCGGCCGAAGATCATGGCGGCCAAGGCGATGTAGCCGAATCCCGAGGTGTAGTCGGGGAGGAACTGGCCCTGGGAGGCCATGAAGGCGACGCCGCCGATTCCGGCGATGGCACCGCCGAGCGCGACGTTGATGTAACGAACGCGCGCCACACTGATGCCCACGGTCGCCGCGGCGTCGGGGTGTTCGCCGACGGCTCGCACATGCAGCCCGTAGCGGGTCTTGAAGAGCGCGAAGCTGACGAGACAGACGAGGATGATCATGCAGTAGAAGAATCCGGACTGGTTGAAGAACAGCGGTCCGATGATCGGGATCTTGTAGAGCAGCGGTATCGGGAGGCTCGGAGCGATGTTGCCGGTGTTGAGGTTCGGATACGGCGTGAAGACCTGTTGATTCAGGTAGGCCGAGAAGAAGCTGATGCCGGTGACGATCACGATGCCGACGATGATCTGGTCGACCAGATAGCGCACCGCGAAGAACGCGAGCAAAAGGCCGATGAGTCCGCCCGCGACTGCGCCCACGATCGCCGCGATGAAGAAGTCGTTGGTTTTGGACGCGATGATCGTGCCGATGAACGCGCCGGCAATGAACTGACCTTCGATCGCGATGTTGACGACGCCCGAGCGTTCGCACATCACTCCCGAGAGGGCGCCGTAGATCAGCACCATGACGACTTCAGAACTTCCGACAAGGATTGATGTCAGGTTGACGTAGGAGATCTGCGACGGTCCGCCGGTACGGGCAGCCCAGAAGAGCAGCGCAATGAGCAAGAGCACCGCGACGCCACCGAAACGAGCCATCACGCCGCGTCTCGGCTGACGCCAGAAGACCTCGACGCCGAGCCCCAACATGGCGAGTCCAAGGATCAGGTTGCTCCAACGCGTAAGGACGGTGAGCGTGCCGAGTCGGATGGGCGAGTTGGTGGTGTTCACGGGGTCAAAGGTCAACTGCGAGTGAGAACCCGACGAACTTCCCAGGGCGAACACGAAGATCACAAAAAGGGCGAGCGCGATCATGATGCCGCCGATGACCCTGGTGCGGGTGTTGTGGAGCACCACCTTGGGCACGGGAGTCGTGGGCTTTTCGACGATCGTCATCAGCCCCACCCCTGCGTCCCGAGTTGGAGCGCCTGCGTCTTACCAGCGCGAAGGCGGAAGATCTCCTTCACCAGTACGGGCGTCGCGACGAACAGCACCACCACCGATTGGATGACGGTGGCGAGGTCGAACGGGATGCCAGTCGCCGCCTGCATGGCCCGACCACCCACGCCGAGTGCGCCGAAGAGCAGCGACGCCCAGAGTATGCCGACCGGCTTATTGCGACCGAGCAGAGCCACCGTGATGGCCGTGAATCCAATACCCGCGTCGCCAATCAAGAACGTCCCGTCGACGTAATGAGTCGTGCTGGCTACTTGCACGATGCCGGCGAGACCCGCGAGTCCGCCCGAGATCAAGAACACCAGGACGACGACGGCGCGAGGACTGATTCCGGAAGCCTTCGCAGCGGTGGGACTTGCACCGGTGACCCGAAAATCGAATCCGAGGGACGAGCGCTCGAGGAACCACCAGGCGAAGACGACGACACCTGCCGCGATGAAAATCCCGTAACTGACCCGGAGCCCCGATGAGTCACCGAAGATGGGAGGCAGTTGCGCCGAGGAGTGGATCGATCGACCGATGTCGTTGGACTGACCAGGTTGTTGATAGGGCGTGGAAAGGACCACGTAAAGCAGGAAGGCATAGATGACGTAGTTCTCCATGATCGTCACGATCACTTCATGCGCCCCGGTATACGCCTTCAGTATCCCGGGCAGTGCTCCCGCAAGTGCACCGCCCAGGATCCCGGCGATCAAGGTCACCGGTAGGTGGATGACCATCGGCAGCTTGATCATGGATCCGACGACGGCGCCGGCGATGCCGCCCAACACGGCCTGACCATTGCCGCCGATATTGAAGAGCCCCGTTTGAAACGAGATACCCACGGCCGTGCTGACGATGACGAGCGGTGTCGCGTACGTCAGGGTCTCTGAGATCGGCGTCAACGTGTTGTCCCAACCCTTGCCCGTCGTCAGCGAGTGCCAGAAGCCCGCCGGATCGATGACCGAACCAGTGAACATGTCGCGGTAGGCGGCGCCGACGTTATCGAACGTGATCTTGAACGCGTGTCCCGGCGCACTCCAACTGCTGAAGAAACCACGAAAGGCGTCAAGGATCGACGCCGTCGTGAAGATGATTATGAAGGCACCCACGACAAAACCGAGAATCAGCGCGAGAATCGTGACGATGACCGGGTTCTGGCTCGTCAGCGACATCCACATCGACCGCAGAGATCGTCGTCGTGTCGCGACCTCAGTCACGTAGTGCTCCCGCCGTGGTGCCGGCCATCATCAGTCCGATGTCTTCTCGGCTGGTCGAGGGATCGACGATGCCGCTTATCTTCCCGGCGTACATCACGGCGATCCGATCACCGAGGGCATAGACCTCGTCGAGTTCCGAGGAGACGACTAGTGATCCGTTACCTCGATTGCGATGAATGACGATCTGACGGTGCACGTATTCAATCGATCCCACGTCAAGACCACGCGTCGGTTGTGAGGCGACGAGGAAGTCGATGTTGCGCGAGAGCTCACGGGCCACGATCACTTTTTGTTGGTTACCGCCCGACAGTGAACTCACCGGGTCCTTCACCGATCTCGTTCGAATGTCGAAATCCTTTACCAGTTGTTCCGCGTGCTTCATGACCGCGCCTAGATTGCGCGTGCCGTGACTGGCAAATGGCGCCCTTCGCGGGGTGTTGAGCACCAGGTTGTCGGCTACCGACATCGTCATCACCAGTCCATCTCGTTGACGGTCTTCGGGAATGTGACCGAGCCCGGCGTCGAGAATCTTTCGAGGTGATTCGTTGGTGATGTCGCGACCGTTCATCGTGATGGTGCCGGATTCGACCTTTCGCATTCCGGCGATGGCTTCGACGAGTTCCGTTTGACCGTTGCCCTGCACGCCGGCGAGCGCCAGGATCTCGCCCGCGTGCACGTCGAGCGAGACACCGTCGACGACCGCCAGCCCCCGTTCGTCGCGCACTACCAGGTCACGAATCTCAAATACCGTCTCGCCCGGGGCGTAGGCGTCCTTCTGAACCGCCAACTCGACCTCTCGCCCGACCATCATGGACGCCAGCTCTGACTCCGAGGCAGTCGGTTCAGCCGTTCCGACCACCTTGCCAAGTCGAATGACTGTGATGACGTCGGCGATGGCCCGGACTTCCTTCAACTTGTGCGTGATGAACAAGATGGATTTGCCAGATGCCGCCAATGACCGCATAATCGCCATCAAGGCGTCGATCTCCTGGGGGGTAAGCACCGCCGTCGGCTCGTCCAGAATGAGCAGTTCGGCGTCGTGACTCAGAGCCTTCAAGATCTCGACCCGCTGTTGAATCCCGACCGAAAGGTTCTCCACGATGGCGTCGGGATCGACCTCGAGATTGAACTCTTTGGAGACCCGTCGGATGTCCTCGGTCGCCTTTTTGTAGTCGATCCGGTTCATCGACTTCGTCGGCTCGAACCCGAGCACGACGTTTTCGGTGACGGAGAACACTGGCACCAACATGAAGTGTTGGTGAACCATCCCAATGCCCCGGCGCACCGCTTCACCGGAGTTGGCGAATTTAGTCACCACGCCATCGATGACGATCTCACCCTCGTCGGGGTGCAGCAGTCCGAAGAGCACGTTCATCAGCGTCGACTTACCGGCGCCGTTCTCGCCGAGCAGCGAATGAATCTGACCAGGCTCAACGGTGATGCTGATGTCGTCGTTGGCCGTCAGGGAACCGAACCGTTTGGTTATCCCCCTGAGTTCCAAGCGCATGAATCTTCATCGTAGTCATGACAATGGCCCGGGTTCTGTGAACCCGGGCCTTTGTCGAAGCAGCGAACCGCCGAGCGGTCGCTGCGTTTCAGCGTTAGTGCACTACCACTTGTTCGGGTTGACGGAAATGGTTCCCGCGATGATCCCGGCCTTGGCGGTAGCGATCTTGGCCTTCAAACTTGCAGGAACCGAGACGCCGCCGTATTCGAGCGCGGTACCGCTGTTCTGCAACGTGCCGATGTAACTGCCAGCCTTGAAGGAGCCCTTCGCAGCTGAGAGGATCGCGGCCTCGACCGAAGGCTCAACGCCCTTGGCGACGGTGCCGACGAAGTACTTGCAGTCAGAGGCGTCCGAGACGCAACCGTTCGAGTCGACCCACATCACGTAGTGACCAGCGCCGTCTTGCTTGGCGGCGGCCACTGAGCCGAGGCCCACTGAACCGGCGACCGGGAAGACGATGTCGGCACCGTTGGAGTAGTCGCCCAAGGTGATGGTCTTACCCAACGTGGCGTTCGTGAAGCTGTTGACGAAGGTTCCCTTGCCGGGGCAGGCCGCGAGCGTGCACGCGGTCTTTGGCGGAGTCCAACCGAGTACCTTGACGGTCTTGTGGTACGTCTTGTCGTAGTACAGAACACCAGCGACGAAGCCGTTCTCGTACAGCGTCACGGCCGAGAAGTTCTCGCCGCCGTAGGTGGCGACGGTACCGGTCTTGGACAGGCCCGCGGCGAGGATTCCACCGAGGAAACCGGCCTGGTCCGTCTCGTACTGGAGCGCCAACACGTGAGTTCCGGTCTTGACGACAGGAGCGTCGTCAACGATCGCGAACTTCTGGCTCGGGTGGGCATTCGCGGCCTTGGCGGTCGCGGGGTCCATCAAGAAGCCGACTGTGATGATGATGCCGCAGTGCTCACCAATGAAGGTGTTGATGTTTGGTGTGTAGTCAGCGGACGAACCAGATGACAAGTACGAAGGCGAAATGTTCGTGTCGGACTTCGCAGCCGCCTGTGCTCCCGCCCACGCCGAAGCGTTGAACGACTTGTCATTGATGCCACCAGTGTCAGTAACGACGCAGGCCTTGAACTTCGACGCGGCAGAAGCCGACACCGTTGTCGAGGCCACACTCACAGTCAAAGTGCCAAGAATTAGCGCGCTAGTTCCCAACACAGTCGTGAGGCGACGGATTCTCCCCATGTATGTCTCCCTTTAATCGTTTAATCAGTTCCCACTTAGGGAACCGTCCTCGGCCTCGATGCGCTCCGACACGGCGTCATCACACTTTCGGATAATTGTCATTGTGAGACTAGCCCCGAATAAGGGCTCGGACTTAGGCAGTCTCGAGGGGCGTACTGGGTGCGACTTCAGGCGCGGGAGCCGACACGGCGACCGACGCACGTCCAGTATTACGGGGCACCGCGAACGATACGCACAGTGCGATGACGGTCACGATTGCCGAAATCTGGAAGACGCGGTCATAGCCCGAGGTATAGGCCGATGCGGACGTCGCCGTGAGAAGGTCGTGATGCGTGACGTCCGTCGCCACGGTTGCGAGGATTGCCAGCGACAAGGACCCACCAACCTGTCGCGCAGTGTTGAGCAGGCCTGAGGCGAGACCTGCATCCGCGCGGTCAACGCCCGAAGTGGCGGCCGTCGCGAGCGGCGCGAAGAGTAGACCCATCGCGAAGGCACAGATGAACGACGGAACCAGGATGTGGCCGGCGTAAGAATCGGCCGGTTTGATTAGCGAGATCCAGAGGAAACCCAACGTTGCCAGTACGGCGCCCACCTGCATCAGCGGCCGCACGCCGGTCCTGGAGATGAGTCGCGAAGAGATCTGCGCGCCAATGATGATCGCCAGTGCCATGGGGAAGAAGGCGAAGCCAGCCTTCACCGGTCCATACCCGAGAACGCCTTGAAAGTAATAGGTCAAGAAGTACCACATCGCAAAGAACGTGCCACCAATGAGGAACATCATCAGATTTGCAGTCGTGAGCGAGCGAGACTTGAAGATCTTGAACGGCACCAGAGGGTGCGACGCGACCTTCGCTTCCCAAAAGATGAATGCCGCCAGAAGTGCCAATCCCAAGAAGAGCCACCCGAGTGTCGTCGACGAGGTCCAACTGTGCGTCGTCGTATTGACAATGGCGTAAATCGCGGAGGCGAGGCCACCGGTGACGAGCACCGAGCCGGTGACGTCGAGCTTGGTGGTGGCGCCACGATTACGCATCTCACGCAGGTACATCGCGGCAACGACGCCGGCGACAATGCCGAAGGGCACGTTGATGAAGAACACCCAGCGCCACGACGCCCAGCCGGTAAGGATTCCGCCTAAGAGACCACCGACCGCGCCGCCAGCACCGGCGACGGCGCTCCAGGCACCGATCGCTTTCGGCAGACGGGGTCCGTGAAACGTCGTGACGATGATCGTCAGCGTGGCCGGCGAGAGGATGGCGCCACCAATACCCTGGACGGCGCGAATGGCGATCATCTGTGATCCAGTTTGAGCGACGCCGGCGCCGATGCTGGCGAGTGTGAAGACGATGATGCCGGTGATGTAGACGCGTCGGCGACCGAAGAAGTCTGCGGCCCTTCCGCCCAGCAACAAGAAGCCCGCGAAGGTCAAGACGTAGGCATTGACGACCCACTGCGCGCTGGTCTGCGTGAAATGCAGATCGTGCCCCATGCGCGGCAGCGCCACGTTGACGATCGATACGTCCAAGACCACCATGAACTGCGCGATACAGGCGATGCAGAGAATGAGCCAGTCGGGTGCGTGACGATTCGTCGAGATGACCTCAACGGGGGTATCGGACATTTTCCGATTGTAATAGTGGGGTCTGACATTTCACGACGCGATTTTGCGTGACCCTGAAATCGGTCACACTGGATGACATGGTTGCCCAGTTCATTTTCACCATGCGAGACCTTCGTCGGTTTTATCCGCCGGACCGAGAGGTCCTGCGTGGCATCAATCTCTCGTTTTACCCCGGGGCCAAAATTGGCGTCATTGGCGCCAACGGCTCGGGGAAGTCGTCGCTGTTGCGCATCATGGCTGGCCTCGACGACGGTTTCAGTGGTGAAGCGCGCCTGACACCAGGATTCAGTGTTGGTTACCTCTCCCAGGAACCCACGCTCGACCCGACGAAAGACGTCGTGGGCAACGTCGCCGACGGGATCGGCGAACAGCGTGACCTGCTAATCAGATTCAACGAGGTCTGTGCTGCGATGGCCGATCCCGACGCCGACTTCGATGCGCTGCTCAATGAACAGTCCGAACTGCAGACGAGGATCGACGCCGCCAATGCGTGGGACCTGGAGCGAACCTTGGAGATCGCCATGGACGCCTTACGTCTTCCTCCGCCCGACGCGGACGTGACGGTGCTGTCGGGCGGCGAGCGCCGACGAGTGGCGCTTTGTCGCCTACTGCTCTCCAAGCCCGATCTCTTGTTGCTCGATGAGCCGACGAACCACTTGGACGCGGAATCGGTGGCGTGGCTGGAGCGAACTCTCCAGGACTACGGCGGCACGGTGGTCGCGATTACCCACGATCGCTACTTCCTGGATAACGCGGCGTCCTGGGTCCTCGAACTTGACCGCGGTCACGGCATCCCCTGGGAAGGCAATTACTCGTCGTGGCTCGAACAAAAGCAGGCGCGTCTCGCTTTAGAGGAGAGGTCCGACAAGGCTCGACAAGCGGCGCTAGAACGCGAACTCGAATGGATCCGGATGTCGCCTCGCGCTCGACAAAGCAAAGGCAAGGCTCGCCTGAGCGCGTTCAACGAGCTGGTCGCAGAGTCCGAATCCAGTGAGCGACGCGCCGATCGCCTCGAGATCGCGATCCCTCCAGGCCCTCGATTGGGTGACGTCGTCGTCAATGCAATCGACATCGTCAAGGGTTTCGACGACCGGCTCCTCATCGAAGACTTGAACTTTCTGCTCCCGCCTGGCGGGATCGTCGGAGTCATCGGAGCGAACGGCGCTGGCAAGACCACACTCTTCAAGATGATGTTGGGTCAAGAGAAGCCCGACGCGGGAAGTTTTGAGGTGGGCAGCACCGTCGTCTTTGCTTACGTCGACCAATCACGCGACAACTTGAATCCCGACGCCACGGTCTTCGACGAGATCAGCGAAGGTCAGGAACAGATGGTGGTCGGCAACCGGGAGATCCACGCTCGCGCGTACGTCGCGAGTTTCGGATTCAAGGGCAGCGACCAGCAAAAGAAAGTCGGCGAGATCTCGGGAGGCGAGCGCAACCGCGTCCAACTGGCCAAGGTCTTGCGCGCAGGCGGCAACGTGTTGCTCCTCGACGAACCCACCAACGACCTCGACGTCGACACCCTGCGAGCGCTCGAGGACGGTCTCCTGACGTTCCCCGGTTGCGCCGTCGTCATCAGCCACGATCGCTGGTTCCTCGACCGGATCGCCACGCACGTCCTCGCCTTCGAGGGCGATGCCGTCGTTCGTTGGTTCGAAGGGAACTTTTCGGACTACGAAGTCGAGCGCCACAAGCGTCTGGGAACCGACGCCGATCAGCCGCACCGGATTCGCTACAAGCCCATCACGCGTTGAGACAGAGGCGTTGGTCGCAGTCGTAATGTGGGCTCGTGGCTAAAGGTACCGACTACGCGACGTACCTGCGTATCAACGACCTTCTGAAACTGCAGATTCCCCTCACCGAGGACGCGCCCGACGAACTGCTCTTCATCGTCGTTCACCAGTCCTACGAATTGTGGTTCAAGGTCATCGTCGATGAACTGCGCCGCGCCGCCGGAGACCTGCACGACAATCGTCCCTGGCTCGCGATACCGCACCTGCGAAGGACCGTTTCGATTGAGGACCTCCTCCTCACGCACTTACAGCTCTTGGATTCGATGTCCCCCGAAGGATTCCTCCAATTCCGTGATCCACTCGACCCGGCTTCGGGGTTCCAGTCCTTTCAGTTCCGCGCCATTGAGTTCCTCAGTGGCGCGGGCAAGAAAGCGATGCTGAGCTTCGAGATCTTCGACGACGACCAGCGTGCGTGGTTGAAGGAGATGAGTGAGATACCTTCGGTCTGGTCGGGCTTCGAGCATTCGTTGCGCCTAACCACGGGAGCAACAAACGACGACCTGATCGATGTACTTCGTGCTCTCTATCTGTCCCACGTCGATCCGGCGCTCAGCGCCCTGCATGCCGTGGCCGAACTCCTGATGGACCACGACGGACGACTCGCGGTGTGGCGACATCAGCACATGTTGATGGCCGGTCGTCAAATCGGACGACGCCCAGGGACGGGTGGAAGCGAAGGCATGGCCTATCTCGATACGACGCTGTCCCAACGTCTGTACCCGGCACTGTGGGAAGTACGGTCCGTGCTGTGATCACGCGCGCGGAATGTCAAGCACTTGACGAGACCGATATCCTTGCACCGCTCCGCCAAGAGTTCACGCTTAGCGAGGGCGAGATCTACCTCGACGGTAACTCGCTCGGACCAGTGTCGTCGTCGGTTCGTCGACGCGTCAACGAAGTCCTCGATGACGAGTGGGGTCATGGACTTGTACGAAGCTGGAGCAACGCCGGCTGGATGGACGCGCCAACGAAACTCGGTGACCGCATTGCCCCGTTGATCGGCGCTCAACCCGGGGAAGTCCTCGTCGCCGACACCTTGACCTTCCTCATCGCGAAACTGATCGGTGGCGCCCTCGAGCTTCGGCCTGATCGACACGTGGTGCTGACCGACGCCGCAAATTTCCACTCCGACATCTACATCATCGAAGCGATGTGCCAACGCGCCGGTCGGCCCGTGACCATGAAGACCATCGACCGGAGCCGTTTGGACGAAGAGCTCACCGATGATGTGGCGCTGGTCGAATTCACCCAGATCGACTACCGCACTGGCGAGGCGCTCGATATGGCGGGCATCACCGAAAAGGTGCACGCCGCCGGCGCCTTGATGCTCTGGGACTTCGCGCATTCCGCCGGAGCGGTGCCACTGGACGTGACTGGCGCCAACGTCGACTTCGCCGCGGGCTGCGGTTACAAGTACTTAAACGGCGGCCCTGGCGTCCCGGGGTTCATATATGTAAGGAAATCCTGGCAGGGAACGTTGCGCAATCCCTTGCCCGGATGGCTCGGGCACGCTCGACCATTTGATTTCGAACTCACTTACGATCCGGCCAAGGGGATGCAGGCGTTCGTCACTTCGTCACCTTCAATCGTGGCGCTGGCCGCCCTCGACGGTGCCCTCGACGTCTGGGACCGAACGTCCATGCAGGAGGTTCGCGTTAAGAGCCTGGCGTTGACTGACCTGTTCATCCAACTCGTGCAAGAGCGTTTACCCGGCGTCTTCGATGTCGTCACCCCACTTGATCACGCCAAACGGGGGAGTCAAGTGGCGCTTCGCCACCCACAGGGCTACGGAATAATCCAGGCGCTGATCGAGGTAGGCGTTATCGGCGACTTTCGCGCGCCGGACATCTGCCGGTTCGGATTCACGCCGCTCTACTTGCGATTCGTGGACGTTTTCGACGGGGTCGAACGTTTGGTGGACGTCATGGAATCCGGGTCCTTTCGGGACCCGCGTTACGCCGCGCGCAACGCCGTTACCTGAGTTTTCAGGTACTCGGATCTCGCTTCGCCTTCTAGGCGTTCAATCTTTGTCCGATTGGGTGAAGCTTTCGGCGAAGCCGAAGTAGCCCGCGCCCTCCTCCGACGACAAATCGCGATGAGGTCGACGTAGAATTCGGGCTTTAATTGATGATCTAGGTCGTGTCTTTTGAACACGGGACGAGCATGAGAATTCGGCGGGGGCAAGCCAAGAAACGGACGTCGTCTCGGCCCCGCCTCGTAACGCACCGTGAGAGAACGAATGGCGGTTTCACTCTCGTGGAACTGCTCATTGTCATGGTTGTCACGCCGCTACTCGTGGGCGCAATCTCACTCGCGCTGATTGCCATGTTTGAGTTGGAGTCGAGTGCCTCGGACCGCCTCGGTGCGACGTCGAGCTCGCAGGTGATGGCCGCGAACTTTTACCGGGACGTCCAAAGCGCCACGACCTTTACCACTATGTCGAATCCGCTCAATCCTGCCCCGTGCGGTTCCGGTACTCAGATTCTTGGTCTTGAATGGAATACATCATCAACGACGGACACGATCGTGTCCTACAGTGAGGCCCCCAGCGGCCAGACGTCGGCCTTCGATTTGTTGGATTATCAACTTACGAGGAACCAATGCACGGAGACGCTGAACCCTCTGTCACAGTCGCTCGACGGGACTGATTTCTTATCGCCAAACGTGTTCAACAATTTCGCCCTAACAGTGACGGGGCTGTCTTGTCCGCTTTCACTGTCGTGTTCCCAAGGTATGTGGAAACTTGGGTGGGTGACGACTGCGGGCGTCCGGGACATTAGTTTGTCCGTCGACCTGACTGCCGCCAACGCGTCGGACGTCGACACGAACTCGAACTGTCCGTCCGGAATGGTGAAAATCGCGTTCTGTTTCACGCTGAGCGCATCGCCTCGCGACTGGGCTCCGACAGGATCCGGCAGTGGTCCCGTACCTCAGCCGGTTGGCGACATCGTTCCGGCTCAGTTCAATGGAAACACCGGAACGATTGACGCGACCTGCAACGCAAAAGATCCAAATATGGTGATAAACGGCCAGTTGTTGATCGACTCCAATGGACCGTCGACGGTGACCGGAAAAAAGCAAGACATCTACGCATCACCACTGGACTACTACGGCCCGGGCGGACCACCTCCGAAACTCGGGATTGGGATTAAGGCCACTCCGATGCCCTCACAGGTACCCGATCCGCTCGCGAACATTCCGCCGCCCAGCACGCAAGGACTTCCGCAATATTCCACGCTCGCAAGTGCGACAGCGAATGTCGTCACGGTCGGGGCAATCACCTACACCTATGTCCTTCCCGGTGTTTACGACTTCAATCTCGTCGATGTTCAGGGGTCGCAGTTGGTGCTTGAAACCGGCGAGTTCATTTTCAATCAGGGCGTCAGTGGCCCTATCACGAGCGGCGTCGGAGGCAACTTGATCTACGAAGGCGGCGGCCAGTTCGCCCCTGCGACTTTAAAACTTTGGCCAATGAGCTCTGGCACCTACGCGGGTATCTCACTGTGGCTCGCCCCATCAGCGACCATGTCCTTAGGAACCGGTGAACAACAGTTTGACGGTGTCGTGTACGCACCTGGCAACAACTTCAATTGGCAAGGCAATTCGAATATCTGGATCGGGAATCTTGACGTTGGGTCTGCCAGCTGTACCGGCGGCGGTACCGGTCAAACGAATATCGGTTTCACGCAGTCCATCGACTTCACTTCCACGTCTCCCACCCAGGCGAATGTTGGAGACACCTACACCGTGACCGCTCAGGACCCCGCCACGCCAAACTCCGGAAATCCGATCTCGTTTTCCCTCGATCCAGTCAGCACTGATGGAACGTGCTCAATATCGAATGCCACTTCAACGAGTGCGTCAGCAACTGCCACAGTCAGCTTCTCAGGCGTTGGAGGGTGCCTGATCGACGCCAACCAATCCTCGAGTAACCAGACATCATCTCCCGTCACCGGTGGGTTCGCCGAAGCACCCACAATTCAACAAATCATCCAGGTGGGACCTTGAGGTTGGCTACCGGGTCGACGGAAAGACCCCCGGACCGGCACGCCCTTGGTCGTTCGAGAGGTAGGTCAATACGCACGTATAGAGACGACGGTGACACCCTCATTGAGATTTTGGTAACGATCGCCATCGTGGGTCTCACGATCGCGGCCATCATGGGAGCCTTCGTCGTCGACGTGAAGGGTTCGGTGGAACACCGTCAACTCGCAACGAACGACATCATCGCAAAGGACTTTGCCGAGTCCGCAACCAACCAAATCGAACTCGCAACGACGTCGCCGGCGTTTTTTGCATGCGCGTCGATCTCGGGTGCCGCGACCACAACATCACAGATCACCTACGCGGGGCAACGACTGGAGTTTCAGCCGACGGACAAGTCATATGCAATTACCGCAACGATCCAATACTTGAACAACGACTCCACGTTCTTATCGCAGGCGGACTGTCAAGCCAATCCGGATCAGTACCTGCCGGAGTTGATCACGGCGACAGTGGAAGGCCCGAAAGGTTCCACGGCCAAACTTTCGTTCGTTGTCACCGATCCGAGCCAGTTGGAAAGCAACTACTGGCCGACAACCACGACGACCATTCCTTCGACGACGACGACCACGACGACAGTTCCGATGTCGACCACCACGACCCCTTCGACGACTTCCACGACAGTTCCACCGACGATCAAAGTGAGTGGCATAACTGGTGATGCTTTCGGGACACAAGGCGCTTGGTACGCACTCGTAACGGTCGCCGTGGAAGATCAGAACTCGGCGCTAACTGCTGGCGTGCTCGTGACGGGAACGTGGACTACCAACGTCACCTCATACATCTCGTCATGCACGACCGACGCCAGTGGGATTTGCTCGGTGTATGACGGCGAGCCTCAACAGTTCGGTGCGAACGACGCTCCCGAGACATTTACCGTGTCCGGTCTTTCGCTTGTCGGCCACTCGTATGATTCTCGGGCAAACTCTCCTAACCCGCCTGCCGTCACCGTGAGCAAGCCATGATTGCCAATTCATCAGATCAGTTCGCGTCGGCGTCTCGCCCCGTACGCTCCCGAAATTCCCTGATAAGAGAAAACTCAATGACGCCGCACGGGCCAATTTTTTCGCGCAGGGAGAGTCGTCAGCTCGGGACGGTCAACCGAATAAAAAGCAGAGTCGACCGTCCCGAAAGGAGTGACAGCGAAGCTGGTGCCATTTTGATTCTGGCATTGATTTTCCTTGTCGCGATCTCGTTCGCCATCATGTCGCTATCGAATTGGACTGAGAGCTCTCTCAACAACTCACTGAAATTCCAAAACACTTCTGAGCGACTCTACGCAGCCGAAGGTGTGACCCAACTCGCCTTACGGGCGTCGAGATATACGTTCCTGAATGGAGTCCCTAGTGCGAACGTGAGCGGCTACATATGCCCGGGGACTTTGTCTCCCATTTTGATCAACGATATCTACATTCAAGATTGGTGTTCCACCCAGACGTATCAATTCGGTACCATCACTCGCGAAATCTCGATCACCGCTTGTCTTATGCCCTCGGCTTCTACAACACTTGTTGGTGCCGATTGCGACATCGGCTCAGAGAACGTTCCGAATTTGTTGAGCGCCGTAATTAGCATCGATGATATTTCGTCATCTCATCGAACGAATCAATGCGCATTCTCAGATGAATCGGCCTGCGGAGCCAGCATGACGATTGTCAGTTGGAGAGCCACGTAATATCAGTGCAAGTGAGCTCTTACCTCGCATTTCGCAACAGTTTCGTCGTCGCTACGCTCTGTAGGCGTAGAAGCCCTGTCCGGACTTACGCCCCAAGAGACCGGCCTGCGTCATTCGCGACAGCAGTGGCGGTGGCGCCAGGTGGGGTTCTTTGAACTCTTCGTAGAGCGACTCGGCGACGGCCAGCGTGGTGTCGAGGCCGATGAGGTCTGTCAGCGCTAATGGCCCGAGAGGGTGAGCGCAGCCGACAACCATGCCCGTGTCGATGTCTTCAGCACTGGCAAACCCGGACTCCAACATTCGAATCGCGGAAAGTAGATAGGGGATCAGCAGGGCGTTCACAACAAAGCCCGCTCGGTCCTTCGAGGCGATCACCTGCTTGTTGAGTGAATCTGTGGCGAACGCGTTGACTCGATCGGAGGTTTCGGCGCTCGTCAGGAGCGACGAGATCACTTCGACGAGACGTAATACCGGGACCGGATTGAAAAAGTGCATCCCGATGACCTGTTCCGGTCGCTTCGTCGCCATCGCAAGCTTGATGATCGGTATCGATGAAGTGTTGGTAGCGAGGATCGCGTTCGGGTCTTTCACCACAGAGTCGAGTCGTTGGAAGACCTCGATCTTTAGACCCTCGTCCTCGGCGACAGCTTCGACCATGAGCTGGCTGTCGCTGAGTTTTGCGAAGTCTTCGGAGAAGCTCAGGTTGCGCCTCGCTCGATTCGCCTCGTCTTCGGGTAATTTGCCCGACGAGACCGCACGTTCTAGGGACCGTTCGATTCGCGCTTGACCTTGGGCGAGTGCGTCCGCGTCGCGCTCGATAACCACCACGTCCGCGCCCGCGCGGGCACAGATTTCCGCTATGCCAGACCCCATCAGTCCACAGCCGACTACACCGATTCTTTCCATTCGATACTCCTCAGATGACGAAGCAGGGGCTCCGCGACGCAAAAGTCTACGCCCGGATCTGACGCGCCTCGAATGGAGTCGCGAACCGCTGAGTACGATGAACGAGAACTAACAGTACGACTCGAGTCCCATTTATAAGGAGACGCTGGCATGGACACCGTGAACGTCATCGTAGAGATCCCGCGCGACAGCAAGAATAAGTACGAATACGATCACGAGAACCACTTGATCAAGCTCGATCGACACCTATTGGTGTCAATGGGCTACCCGGCTGAATACGGATTCATCCCTGACACGCTCGGGGGAGACGGCGATCCACTGGACGCCCTGGTATTGACTGAATATCCGACGTTCCCCGGCTGTCTGATCGAGTCCAAGATTTTGGGCATGTGCAATATGACCGATGAAAACGGTGAAGACGCCAAGTTGATCTGCGTACCGACGTACGATCCCCGGTGGAAATTGGCAAACGACATCGACGACGTGCCCAAACCGATCCTTGATCGAATCGCTCACTTCTTCACCGTGTACAAGGATCTCGATGAGGGCAAGTGGATGAAGGTGGAGAACTACGTGGGACGAGCCGAGGCGCTGGCCGAACTCGAGTCGTCAATCCTCCGCTTCAGAAGTTGATGCCTACTGTTTCGCTGAGATAGTTGAAGCGACATCGATTAGGAGATGCGGCAACATGACGCACAAGAAGCGATGTGGTGTTCCGTTCGAGTTCGGACCGGCGGTCAATTGTGGTCATCAGAGACGCATAGATTCAACTGGAACAGCTGTCAGAAGAGGTTAACCAAACAAGAACTTGCCCGTTGCGAGTTGACCGCGTCGGCGAACCTAGGTCAGCGAGAAAAAGGCTCTTCACACCCTTGGGGTGGGCGCCCCAATGCCAAAAGATAATTGCGCCAACTTGATACTTTTTGACGAAAGCGCACAGTGCCTTTCGCGCGGATACTGTCGGGCTTGGTGCTGGATAGAAGTATGCATAACCGAACTGCGCCTCGTCAAGGTACTCCTGGACGAAGGGCCCATTGAGCAAAGGCTCATGCATAATAGCGAAATTGGCACCGCCCTGAGTTGCAGCGTATCCACCAATCAGCTTAAAGCGCATGGCATCAGCCGCTTGCCAACTCATCGCTTCGGTAAAAGGATCAAGGGTAAAGGGATAGGTGAGTACGACGGTTCCCGGTGGGATGATCTTGAGAGTGTCATCAGTATCGGGAGGCCACGGCGGCCCTTTCGTTGTGAACGGCACTTGAGGGAGGAGTAGGGCAATGCACATGACCAGCGCCGTGATTCCTGCCGCGTTGATCAACGTGCTCTTGCGTCGCTCCGCGGCACGGGAGCTCAATTCCTTCATAAATCGATCGCCACCGACCGCGAGTGTGATCATCGCAAACAGGCAGACAACGAATGAGAAACGCACCGGCACGATGTTGTCCAAAAGTGGGATTCGCGTAAATAACGTTTCCGGCAAGGGAATGTTTGTAACGTGACCGTTGATCGTGAGTCGTGATCCAAGCGAAAGTACGAATGCTACTGACGCAAGGAGCGCGGATATGACGATCACCGGTTCCCGTCTCCATTTGAAGCCGAAGTAGCCGATGAGAATCACGGCCGATATGCCGAGGTACGAACCGTTTTCCGAGAAGTTACCAGCGACATAATGGGCAGCCGTGGCAACGAACGAGGTCGGAAGAATGAGCTGGTTGATTGTTGGAACAATTGGTCCAAGTAGGTCGGCCCGATAGATTTGGAGTCCACTAGTTGGCAAGACGGTTCCAACGAGGTGCCCCGGCGCGAATAGTAATGACCAAATCATGTATCCAGTGATGACGACGAACATCACAAGTGCTGGAATGACTGCTCGGACTAGGTGATCGAACCGTTGTCGCCAGGTGGTATGTGTATAGATCGCTATGCCAACGAGTCCAAAGGCGACAACGATTCCCAACATGGTCAGAAGTTCAGGCTCTATAAGCGCCTGTATCCCGGTGAGGATTCCGAGAAGTACGCCCATACGTGCTGGAGGGCGCCGTTTCGTCACCAGAAGTTCGTAAAGGCACCAAACGATCATCGGGGGGATTGGTACAAAGACGAAGTTGAGGTGGGTCTGTCCTTGTGTCGTCATGTATGGGCCAAAGCCGTAAAGTAAGCCACCCAAAAATGCTGCGGGCCACCGGCACCAACTGCGAAGCACTAGGAACATGGATGCCGCAGAACTGGCAAACGCAAGTCGGAGCAGCAGATTGAAAGCAGCGACGGGGCCGAGTGTCAAAGTTATTGGCGAACCGATGATACCCAGGAACGGGCCGCCGTCAACGATGTTGGCGCCGATGGGATAATCAACAAAGTTCGTGTGGAAAATATTCAATCCATGCTGCAAAGCGTAAGGAACCCACGCCAGATCCCACGCAAATACAGCAGGGTCTTGAAATCCGAACCGTCCAAACGGGATGTTTGGCAGGCGTGCCGAATTCCATGGCAGAGCTGGCCAGAATATCGCCACGGCAAGAATCAGATAAATAACTAGGCAGACCGCAATCACCCACATCTTGTCATTGCGTTTGAAGTCGAAACTGTCATGAGACGCGCTCTTGGTTTGAGCAACGGTCACTGCTTAAGTGTACCCAACGGTCACAGGTTTTTGCAGGAGACCATACTCTGAATCGACCGAAAAATAGATGAACTTTAGCTTCACGGTCCCAATGAATGCTGTTGCCTTGATTGTGTCAATTCATCAAACTTGAGTTCGGGCCGCGCTACGCATTTCTTCTTTCGGATGCCACGACCATCAGTTCGGCCATCAGAGACATCAGCACAAGGAGCTTGACTTCGGACACGGGCGACGCACTAAAGCGCGCACCGAGGTGTGTGGTGCGTGCATCGCGCCGCAATTCTCAGAGATCAATTTGGAAGAGGTTTCAAACCGAGACTCGGCCAGGGCATTCACTTCCTTGAACTACTGATCAAGCTGAGCCCTGTGAGCAGTCGCATTCGAGATTCCACTCTTAATACGAATGCGATAGCGGGATTGATGGTTTTAGAAAACTCCAAATGACGTTCATTGGTTGATTTAATCGCATTGAATTTGCGCCTGCGACCAAGTTTGTAAGGCAGCGTGCGCCACAAAAAGGCAGCAGGAACAAGGAATCCAAACATGAAACGAATGTCATGATTCGTGAAGCCTGTCGTATCCAACAAAGTGCGTAGTCCTTCTCTTGAGTACCTTCTGAAGTGTCCGATGGCTTCATCAAAATCACTGAAGAGCCATTGATTGGCCGGAACCGTGGTTATCAAAATCCCATTTGGTTCAAGTATCCTGCGGATCTCTCGTAACAGGTGTTCAGGATCGGCCAGGTGTTCTAGAACGTCAAAAACGCCGATTACTTTGATGGAGTTGCTGGGTAAGTCAAGAGTTTCAAGGAGGCCCCAATACGAAGTGAATCCCATTTTGGCTAATGCCTCGGCGCCGTGCCGAAGTGGCTCAATTCCGATAACGGTGAATCCCATTGTCCTTAAGGGAATAGCGACGCTTCCGTTACCAGCCCCTACTTCCCACAGGACATCGGCGCGATTTTCGGAAAGTACATTTGAGATTTCTTTCGCCCGATGTTGCGCCCAAAAACTTTCAGCTTGCTTGTTTTCTGTCGACGACTCGTATGCCTCGGACGGGTAAGAAATGGTGTCTTCGTCGACACCGGATGCGGACTTCAATTCCCCCTGCCCATCAACCGGAATCCGGTGCCAATCAGTCCATCCCAATCGCTCCAACCTACGGATCTCCTCGCGCACTCGAAGTTCGTAGTCCATTGAAATAACAGTATCGGGCTCCTAAACGGGATTACTTGAACGTCTCGTCATCTGACCTACCTCGAACCCTTACCCGTGTCGAAATGTGCGTGGATTTATCCGTGTGGAACTCGGTTCACCGATTTTTCGGTTACCGGTTGCATTGAAGTTTGAAAACTGTGCCTCGCGGTACGCCCGGAACAAACAAGGGATCATAGGCTCCGCGAATATTTGCGCCTACGTAGGAAGTGGAACCGGGCACCACTATCAACCACGGCGTAGGGCCAACTTCGAAGAAGTACTGCGGTATGGAAACAACCAGGGAGAGTCGTAAAGCACGCGGGGTTGCAGGTCGTCGGCGCGTCAGGGCTCGAGTAGCCTACGACACCGCCTCCGTGATGTTTGACGTACGCCTTGGCCACCGCAATGTCCTTTGAGGAAGTGGCTTGAGACTTAAGCGCGGTCAAAAATCCAAGAGATGCGGGAGGATGAGTCAATCTATCTATTGCTGCGGGGACGCCCGGCATCTCAAGTATCGCCGCAGGGCCCAAGGCGCCGGGCAATGGGATCGGCATCAACTAAACCGCTTTCTTCGAGATGGCGGTTTCAAGGGGTGCGCGCAACTTCTCGGTGAGTTGACAAGATTCAATTCAACCGAGAAGGAGACTGAATGGGAAAGCCACATCTAACCGCCGAGCAGCGATCACTGGCGCTGCGCCTCCATGCGAAGGGACTCAACTACAAACAAATCGGATCGGAGATTGACTCCTCGTTGCAGACGGCATGGAACGTCGTCAATCGGAAACCGACGCGCGTGGTGGTCCCATTTACTTGGTCTCCCGCACCGGGCCGATTGACTTTGGCCGACCGCGAAGAGATCAGTCTCGGGCTGCGTCACTCCCTGACGTTCAGTGCTATCGCGGCTGGAATCGGGAAGTCCCTCAGCTCGGTCTCTCGCGAGGTTGGTGCCAATGGGGGGCGCGACTTCTATCGCGCGTGGCGGG
>Ga0209006_10000248_pt1 | contig 55741 bp, 49 predicted proteins | sample JacPin_JW_Ref_O2_FD_188567 | JGI IMG/M metagenome (GOLD analysis project Ga0209006, IMG submission 188567) | Forest soil microbial communities from Algoma, Ontario, Canada - Jack Pine, Ontario site 1_JW_Ref_O2 (SPAdes) (version 2) | ecosystem: Environmental > Terrestrial > Soil > Boreal...
CCCCGCCGCGACGGCACCACCATCTTCTACACCCTGGAAAACGACCACGTCGCGCAGCTGGTCACCGACGCGGTATTCAATGCCGAACACGCCGGCCCCGGCATCCCCGGCCACCATCGCCAGGGCGGCGAGCTACGACCGCTACCGAAGACCGGGGACGGCGCATGACCCACGAGCCGAGCGCCACCCCACACGAGCATGAGCATGGCCACGAGCATGGGCATGGGCACAGCCATGATGGTCGGGGCGGGAAGTTCGGCGCGGCGCTACGAGAGGTGTTCGCTCCGCACAGCCATGACGCCTCCGACAGCATCGACGGCGCGCTGGAATCCAGCGCCGCCGGTATCCGAGCGGTGAAGATCAGCCTGCTCGCGCTCGGCGCCACCTCCATCGCCCAGCTGGTGATCGTGCTGATCTCCGGATCTGTCGCACTGCTGGCCGACACCATCCACAACTTCTCCGACGCGCTCACCGCTATCCCGCTGTGGATCGCCTTCGCGCTGGGCCGGCGCGCCGCCACCCGCCGCTACACCTACGGGTTCGGCCGCGCCGAAGACCTCGCCGGGCTATTTGTAGTCGCGATGATCACCCTGTCCGCCGCGATCGCCGCGATCGAATCGATACGGCGGCTCCTCCATCCCGCCGCGATACATCACCTGGGGTGGGTCGCCGCCGCCGGTCTGGTCGGCTTCATCGGCAACGAAGTCGTGGCGATCTACCGCGTCCGCGTCGGCCGCCGGATCGGCTCGGCCGCCCTGGTCGCCGACGGACTGCACGCCCGCACCGATGGGTTCACCTCGCTGGCAGTGCTTCTCGGCGCCGGCGGTGTCGCGTTGGGCTTCCCGCTCGCCGACCCCATCGTCGGTCTGTTCATCACCATCGCCATACTCGCTGTCCTGCGGACCGCTGCGCGCGACGTGTTCCGCCGGCTGATGGACGGTGTGGACCCCGAACTCGTCGACGCCGCCGAGGCGGCCCTGGCCGCCCAACCCGGAGTGACAGGAGTGCGCAGCGTGAAGATGCGGTGGATCGGGCACCGAATCCACGCCGACGCAGAACTCGACGTCGACCCGGCGACCAGCCTCAGCGACGCGCATCGACTTGCGCATGACGCCGAGCACGCCCTCACCCACGCGGTGCCGAAATTATCCACCGCACTCGTCCACGCGTACCCCGCCAGCCACCCCGCGCCATAGAGTTAAGGTGGCGCGCATGGCGGATGCGGGCCCCATCGTCGACGATCTTGCGGCGGAGAGCGACGAACTCGACGCGCTCGTGGCAGCACTGCCCGGAACCCGGTGGCGTGAGCCAACACCCGCGGAAGGCTGGACGATCGCCCATCAGATCGGCCACCTGCTGTGGACGGATCGGGTGTCGCTGACGTCGGTCACCGATGAGGCCGCATTCTCCGACGTTCTGACCGCCGCCGCGGCCAACCCGACGGGATTCGTCGATGCGGCGGCGGGTGCGGAGGCCCGCCGGTCGGCCGCCGAGCTGCTGGACGACTGGCGGGCGACTCGCCGGCAGCTGCACGCGGCGCTGTCGGCGGTGCCCCCGGATCGCAAGCTGGTGTGGTTCGGGCCGCCGATGAGCCCGGCCTCGATGGCCACCGCGCGGCTGATGGAAACCTGGGCGCACGGACTCGATGTCGCGGACGCTCTCGGTGTGCAGCGGCACCCGACAGAGCGTCTGCGCTCGATTGCCCACCTCGGCGTGCGCACCCGGGACTATGCCTTCGCGGTGAACGAGCAAGCCCCGCCGGCGGAGCCGTTCCGTGTGGAACTACGCGCGCCCGACGGCTCCACGTGGGCGTGGGGTCCTGAGGCTGCCGCCCAGCGGATCACCGGTTCGGCCGAAGACTTCTGCTACCTGGTCACCCAGCGGCGGCCCGCGGCGTCGCTCGACATCGTCGCGGCCGGCGGCGACGCGAACCGCTGGCTGACGATCGCGCAGGCGTTCGCGGGTCCGCCGGGGCCGGGGCGTTAGCGCCGAGCTACCGGCGGGCGTTCCACCAAGCCAGCAGCTCGGCGGTGGCTTCGTCCTTGCTCAGCGGGCCGCGCTCCAGCCGGAGCTCCTTCATGTACCGCCAGGCCTCCCCCACCTCCGGGCCGGCCGGGATGCCCAACAGCTCCATGATCTCGTTGCCGTCGAGATCGGGCCGCACCCGCTGGAGATCCTCCTTGGCGGCCAGCTCCGCGATGCGCCTCTCGAGGTCGTCGTAGGCGGCCTGCAACCGCGCGGCCCTGCGTTTGTTGCGGGTCGTGCAGTCGGCCCGAACCAGCTTGTGCAGCCGGGGCAGCAGCGGACCCGCATCGGTGACGTAGCGCCGCACCGCCGAGTCGGTCCACCGGCCGTCGCCATAGCCGTGGAACCGCAGGTGCAGATACACCAACTGTGAGACGTCATCGACCATCTGGTTGGAGTACTTCAGCGCCCGCAGCCGTTGGCGCGTCATCTTCGCTCCGACGACCTCGTGATGGTGAAAGCTCACCCCGCCGTCCGGCTCGTGCTTGCGGGTGGCGGGCTTGCCGATGTCATGCAGCAGCGCGGCCCACCGCAGCACCAGGTCAGGGCCTTCTTCCTCGAGGCCGATCGCCTGGCGCAGCACGGTCAGGGAATGGCGGTACACGTCCTTGTGCTGGTGGTGCTCGTCGATGGCCAGTCGCATCGCTCCGATTTCCGGCAGCACCACATCGCCCACCCCCGTGTCGACCATCACCTCGACGCCGGCGACCGGGTCCTCGCCCAGCACGAGTTTGTCCAGCTCGGCGGCCACCCGCTCGGCCGTGATTCGGCCCAGCTGCGACGCCATCTGCTCGATCCCGGCGCGCACCCTGGGCGCGATCGTGAAGCCGAGCTGCGAGGTGAACCGCGCCGCGCGCAGCATGCGCAGTGGGTCGTCGCCGAACGCCAGCTCGGGTGCGGCAGGCGTGTCAAGCACCCGGCGCCGGATCGCTGCCAGGCCGCCGAGCGGGTCGACGAACTCTGCGGGCCCGTCCGCGGTGATGCGCACGGCCATCGCGTTGGCGGTGAAATCGCGGCGCAGCAAGTCCGCGTCGATGCTGCTGCCGAAAGCCACCTCGGGGTTGCGAGAGACCTGGTCGTAGGTGTCGGAGCGGTACGTGGTGATCTCGACGCGGTGCGAACCTTTGGCCGCACCGACGGTGCCGAACCGAATCCCGGTGTCCCACAATGCATCCGCCCACGGCCGCAGGATCCGCTGTACATCCTCCGGTCGGGCGTCGGTGGCGAAGTCGAGGTCACCGCCCAGGCGGCCCAGGATCGCGTCGCGGACGCTGCCACCCACCAGGTAGAGGTCGTGGCCGGCGTCGGCGAACGACTCACCGAGGGCGCGTAGCGTCTCCGCGTGCCGGTTCAACGCGACCAGGGCGCCTGCCAGCAGTTCGGCGTCGGCAGCGGTTTCAGGCACGTTCGATTACCCTAATGCGCACTCCCCTGCGATTGGTGCCCGGCGACCCGCTAAACGCCCTGCGCCGCCCACCGGCGCGTGGGGCGGGAGTGAAAAGTCATGCCAGCTACTATCGCTTGGGTGTCGGACGGCGAACAGGCAAGACCGCGACGGCGCCGGGGTCGGCGCCGTGGCAAGCGCGCCGCCGCTCCTGCCGACACCGCCGCCAAGCCGAAGGCCGAACAGGCCGAGTCGACCCCGACGAAGCAGTCCCGCGCCGGCCGACAATCGGCAGATCGGTTGCGCACCGTGCACGAGACGTCGGCCGGCGGGTTGGTGGTCGACGGGCTGGACGGGCCACGGGACAGCCAGGTCGCGGCGTTGATCGGCCGTATCGACCGGCGGGGCCGAACGCTGTGGTCGCTGCCGAAGGGCCATATCGAACTCGGCGAGACCGCGGAACAAACGGCCATCCGAGAGGTTGCCGAGGAGACCGGGATACAGGGCGACGTGCTCGCCTCCCTTGGCAGCATCGACTACTGGTTCGTCACCGAAGGCCGCCGTGTGCACAAGACCGTGCACCACTATCTGCTGCGGTTCCTCGGCGGCGAGCTTTCGGACCACGACCTCGAAGTCAGCGAGGTCGCCTGGGTGCCATTGGCCGAGCTGCCGTCGCGGCTGGCCTACGCCGACGAACGCCGGCTGGCCGAAGTCGCCGGCGAGTTGATCCAGACGCTGCACACCCACGGGCCGGGGGCGCTGCCGCCGCTGCCGCACAGCTCGCCGTGGCGCCGGCGTCAAACCCACTCCCGCACCCGCCCCCGGCGGCGTTCCGACGAGCCGGGCTCGGGCCGGACGAACGGTCACGGGCAGCAGCGATGAGCGCTTGCGCGAAGAGCAGAGTGCACCGATGAGCGCTTGCGCGAAGAGCAGAGCGCAGCGATGAGCGCTTGCGCGAAGAGCAGAGCGCCTAGACAGTGAGCCACCAGCGGCGCCGCGCGGGTCTGCGGTTCATCGTCGCGGCGATCCTGGTTGCGATGCCGGTGCTGGCCGCCATCGCGCCGAGGGCGGCGGCAGGCGAACCCGGTGACCTGCGTTTCCTCGAAGTGCGCATCGACCGGGTAACCCCGGAGATCGTCACCACGGCCGGCGACGCAACGGTCACCGTCAATGGCACCGTGATCAACGTCGGCGACCGACCGGTGCGCGACATCGTCGTCCGGCTCGAGCATGCTGGCGCTGTCACGTCGCCCCAGGGGCTGCGCACCAACCTCGACGGCAGCACCGACCAGTACGAGCCGGTCGGCGATTTCATCCCCGTTGCACCCGAACTGCAGCGCGGCCAGGCCGGCACGTTCACTCTGTCTTTCCCGGTGCGTTCCGCGTCGGTGCCGTCGCTCGGCATTGACCAGCCCGGCATCTACCCCCTGCTTGTCAACGCCAATGGCACACCCGACTACGGCGAAGCGGCCCGCCTCGACGACGGCCGCTTTCTGCTGCCCGTGCTGGGCGTCCCGGGCGACCCGCTGGTCACCGAGGCGGACCCGATGACCGACGTTGTGGCACCCGACACATCCAAGCCCGTCCGGGTCACCATGCTCTGGCCCTTGGCAGACCGCCCGCGGCTGGCTGCCGGGGCGCCGGGCGGCGTGACACCCGTGCGGCTGATCGACGACGAGCTCGCCGATTCACTCGCGTCCGGCGGGCGCCTGGAGACGCTCCTGGCGGCCGCGGAGTTCGCCACCGGGCCGTCGGTCGACCCGGGCGGCCGCGTCAATGGGGCGCTCTGCCTGGCTGTCGACCCGGATCTGCTGGTGACCGTCAACGCGATGTCCGCCGGTTATGTGGTGTCCGATAATCCCGACGACCGCAATTCCCCCACCCACCCCGGCTCGGGCCAGGCGGCGGCATCGACCTGGCTGGACCGGCTGCGCGCGCTCGCCCATCGGATGTGCGTCGCGCCGACGCCGTACGCGCAGGCCGATCTGGATGCCCTGCACCGGGTGGCCGACCCGGGGTTGGCCGCCATCGCGACCAACGGGGCCGGCGACGTCGTTGACGAGATCCTCGGCGTGAATTCCACGCGGGGTGCCACGCTGCTCGGTGACGGATCCCTCACCTCGGGTGCCGCTGACCTGCTCAGTGGCCAGGGACCGACCGTCGCGATCGCCGCGGCCGAGTACGCCGCGCAGGACGTGCTCGACGGCAAGCCGCGCCCGGCGAATGTCACCCCGCACCGGGTGTCGGACGATCTGGTGGCCGCGCCGTTCGATCCGACCGTCGGTGCGGCCTTCGCGGCGGCGGGCCGCACTCCGGCCTCGCCGTCCTATCTGGACCACTCGCTGGTCATTCCGAACGGGCACGACTCGTCCACCGCGCGGCGCCAGGACGCGATCAGCGCGATGCTCTGGCTGGGGCTGAGCCCCGACGACGCGCCCCGCAGCCAGATCCTGATGCCTCCGCTCTTGTGGGACCTGCAGCAGGCGGACGCGCAGACGATTCTGACCGCGTTGTCCACCGCGATTCACGCCGGCCTGGCGGTACCACGACCCTTGCCAGCGCTGATCGTCGAATCCGCGGCGGCCGCCGTCCCGGCCGCGCAGACCCCGCCGGCCGCAGCGCAGCGCGGGCGAATCGACGACCAGGTCACCGCCGACATGGGCAGGCAGGTCGGGCGGCTGTGGGGGTTGACCGCCGCGATGACGACGGATCCGCGCACCGGGCTGACCGGTGCGCAGTACACCGCTCCACTGCGGGAGGACATGCTGCGCGCGCTGAGCCAAGCGGTGCCGCCGGACGGCCGCGACGGACAGGCGCAGCAGCGGATGGCCTCGGTCGACACCACGGTCAACGACATGTTCCACGCGGTGACCATCGTCAACCCGGGCGGGTCGTACACGCTGGCCACCGAAAAGAGTCCGCTGCCGCTGGCGCTGCGCAACGACCTCCCGGTGCCGATCAGGGTCCGTCTACAGGTTGATGCGCCGCCGGGGATGAACGTCACCGACATCGGCGAGCAGGAGCTGCCACCGGGGTATCTCCCGCTGCGCGTCCCGATCGAGGTGCACTTCACCCAACGCGTCGCGGTGGATGTCACGCTGCGTACGCCGGGTGGTCTCCCGCTGGGTGAGCCGGTCCGGCTCTCCGTGCACTCGAACGCGTACGGCAAGGTGCTGTTCGCGATCACGATGGCCGCGTCGGCGGTGCTGGTGCTGTTGGCCGGCCGACGGCTGTGGCACCGCTTCCGCGGCCAGCCCGACCCGGCTGACCTCGACCGCCCGGAACCAGAGTGACCGGCGGCGGCTGGCGACCGCCCGGTCGCCCAGCGCAGCTTCCGCAGTACGGCCTCCCCCGGGCAGCCCGTCCACCGGCTCCGCGGATTCCCAATGCCGGTGGACGGCGCCCCCCGCCACCGCCGCCGCGTGCACCGCGAACCGCACCGGAACCGGCGTCCGGGCGACGCCCCGAACTGACCGATGCCGCGGTGGTGTCGCGGTCATGGGGGATGGCGTTTGCGACCCTGATCAGCCGCATCACCGGCTTCGCGAAGATCGTGTTGCTGGCCACCATTCTCGGCGCCGCGATAGCGAGCGCGTACTCGGTGGCCAATCAGCTGCCGACTCTCATCGCCGCGCTCGTCCTGGAGGCCACCTTCACCGCAATTTTTGTGCCCGTCCTGGCCCGCGCCGAACGCGAGGACGCCGATGGCGGAGCCGACTTCGTCCGCAGGCTGGTAACCCTGGCGACCACGCTGCTACTGCTCACCGCCGCACTGTCGGTCGCCTGCGCACCACTGTTGGTGGGGATGATGCTCGGCAGCCATTCCCAAGTGAGCAAGCCTCTGACCATCGCGTTCGCGTATCTGCTTCTGCCCCAAGTGCTTTTCTACGGACTGTCTTCGGTGTTCATGGCCATACTGAACAGCCACAACATGTTTCGTGTACCGGCATGGGCGCCGGTCGTCAACAACATCGTGGCGATCACCACCCTCGGCGTGTATGTCATTGTTCCCGGCGAGCTTTCGGTGGAAATCGGCAATACGAAGCTCTTGGTTCTGGGCATCGGCACGACCCTGGGCGTGTTCATGCAAGCACTTGTGCTACGCATCGCCATTGCTCGCGAACGCATCAGCCTGCGCCCGCTGTGGGGCATCGACGACCGGCTCAAGCAGTTCGGGGCGATGGCCGCCGCGATGGTGCTCTACGTGCTGATCAGCCAGTTCGGCTTGGTCGTCGGCAACCGAATCGCGAGCTGGGCAGCGGCCTCCGGCCCCGCGATCTACAACTACACGTGGCTGGTGCTGATGCTGCCATTCGGCATGATCGGTGTGACGGTGCTGACCGTGGTGATGCCCCGGCTCTCGCGCAACGCCGCGGCCGACGACATCCCTTCCGTCCTGGCCGATTTGGCGCTGGCTACCCGCCTGACGATGCTGACGTTGATACCCACCGTTGCGTTCATGACGGTCGGCGGTTCTGCCATCGGCTCCGCACTCTTCGCGTACGGCAAGTTCGGTTCGGTAGACGCCGGGTACCTTGGCAGCGCCATCGCATTGTCGGCCTTCACGCTGCTTCCCTACGCGATGGTTCTGCTTCAGCTGCGGGTGTTCTACGCGCGGCAGCAGCCGTGGACGCCGATCTTGATCATCCTCGTGATCACGACCGTCAAAATCGCGGCATCGCTTGCGGTCCGGGAACTCGCCGCGCACCACGTGATTGGTAACCCCGAGATGGTGGCCGGCTACCTCGGCCTCGCCAACGGGCTCGGCTTCCTGGCCGGCGCGACGGTCGGCTACTTGTTACTGCGCCCGTTGTTACTGCGCCCGGCGCTCAACCCCCCGGGCGGCCTGGGGGCACTCCCCTCGCAAGCGGAAGGCCCACCCGCTCGCGGGGGAATGTTCAGCGCCGACGTGCTGCGCACCGTCCTGGTGACCATCGCCGCGTCGATGCTGGCGGGCCTCGTCGCTTACCTGGCCGACCGGCTGCTCGGGCTCTACACACTGACGGCGGACCACGGCGGCGGTGGTTCGCTATTGCGGCTTCTCCTGCTCGCGCTGATCATGCTGCCGATCATTGCCTCGGTGATGCTGACCGCCAGGGTGCCCGAAGCGCAGGCGGCCCTCGCGGCGGTCAGGCATCGCCTCGGCGGAGCCACTCCGGCTGGTCCTGCCCCCTCGATGACGTTTTCGGACAAGCCGCGCCCGGATCCGTCCGTCCCGTACCCTGAGCACAGGTTTCCGTCCCCGCTGCAGCCGCGGACGGGATCTGAGCCCGGCCGGCACGGGCCAGGCGACGTCCGAGCCGAAGGGAGGGAGGGGATGGCGGTGACCGACGAAGCCGCGGGCAGTGCGCCACCCGACGCCACCACGGGGCTGACTCGCCCCCTCGCCGACGACTTCCAGCCCGACGTGGCGGCCCCCGACGTGGCGGCCCCCGACGAGGCGGCCGAAGCCCACGAGGAGCCGCCGGCGATCCCCCAACGCAGCCCGCCGCCGGGTGACTTCGCAGGCGATCCCACCCGTGAGTCGATGGGCATCGCCGCGCCACCCGACACGGCCGACTCCTCGCGTTCCGAAAGCGAATCCGGTCTGGTGCCGGGCGCGAGCATCGGCAACGGTCGCTACCGGCTGCTGGTGTTCCACGGTGGTCCTGACAATCTGCAGTTCTGGCAGGCGCTGGATACCGCGCTCAACCGGCAGGTGGCGTTGACGTTCGTCGACCCCGATGGGCGGCTGTCCCCGGATGAGGTGCAGAGCATCCTGTCCCACACGCTGAGGCTGAGCAGGATCAACATGCCCGGGATCGCGCGGGTACTGGACGTGGTGCGCACCGGTACCGGTGGCCTGATCGTCTCAGAATGGATCCGCGGCGGCTCTCTGCCGGAGGTGGCCTTCACGTCGCCGTCGCCTGTCGGTGGCGCCCGCGCGATGCTGTCGATCGCCGCCGCCGCGGAAACCGCGCACCGCTCGGGCGTGCTGTTGTCCGTCGACCACCCGAGCCGCGTGCGCGTCAGCATCGAGGGTGACGTGGCGCTCGCGTTCCCCGCGACAATGCCCGGCTGGACCCCTGAGGATGACGTCCGCGGCATCGGCGCGGCGCTTTACGCGCTGCTGATCGATCGGTGGGCGCTGCCGGAAAGCGGCGAGCCGAGCGGGCTGGTCCCAGCGGACCGCGATCCGGCTGGGAACCCGATCGAGCCCAAATCCGCCGCGCCCGAGATCCCGTTCCAGATCTCCGCAGCAGCTGCGCGCGCGGTTCGGGACGGCAGCGGAATCACCACCGCCTCGACGCTTTTGAACCTCATGCAGCAGGTCACCGCGGAGGCAGACCTGACCGAGCTCATCTCTCCAGTCGAACATCCGGCGCCGCGGCCGCCGTCGCGATTGCGGGCGGCGGCAGGGTTACGCGGCCGCGGTGATCTCGACGAAGAGGAACGCACCCGGCGTCGCAAGGGACTGCTGATCGGGCTCAGCGTCGGCGGCGCGATTCTTGTGGTGGCGCTGCTGGTACTCGCATGGGCGCTCAAAGGGCTGTTCGCCGACGTCGGCACCAGCACGACGATCAACGCGCCCGCAATCGGAGCCAATTCGCCGACGCCGGGAGCGTCGCCATCCACCACAGATGTGAAACCCCTTCGCGCCACGGTCTTTTCACCCGAAGGCGGTGCTGACAGCCCCGGCAGCGCCGGGCTCGCCATCGACGGCAACCCGTCGACCGCGTGGGCCACCGACACCTACACCGACGGCGTTCCGTTCCCGGGCTTCAAGAACGGTGTCGGTTTGATGTTGCAGCTGCCCGAGGCGACGAAGCTCAGCGCGGTCAACGTCAACTTGTCCAGCACCGGCACAAAAATCCAGATCCGGTCGGCAGCCACCGACTCACCGGGCAGCCTCGAGGACACCGTCAAACTGACAGAGCCCATCTCGGTACAGCCGGGGTCGAACCGGATCCCCGTCACGATGTCGTCACCGACCTCCTATGTGCTGGTGTGGATCGCAACGCTGGGTACCACAGACGGCGCCAATCGCTCCGACATTTACGAAATCGGTCTTGAACGCGCCTCCTGACGCTTCACCCTCCGCGTTGCGTGCCACGGCGCCACCTGCGCACGCCGTGCGCCGACGTGCGGTCCGGTTCGGTGCCGCGGCGGGTCTACTGGCGGCGCTGGCGGCCACCGGCGTAGGCACCGTCATGCTGCTGCGCTCCGGGGCATCCGCGCCCGCGGGCGGCACAGCCGCTCAACACCTGCCGGAGCCGCCGTCCGTGACGGTGCCGCTGTCGGACGCCGAGATCGTCGGGCTGCTGACCACTCCGCCCGACCTCGGGGCACTCGACGACGCGCGCCGCCGGTCGTCATGCCTGAGCGGGCTGGGCTATCCGGCGTCCGATGCCGTGCTCGGCGCCCGTCGCGTCGACCTCAACGGGATGCCCGTGGTGGTGCTGGTGCTGCCCGGCGACACACCGGACACCGTCGCCGCGCTGGCGGTGCGCCCTAACTGCAGCTCGGTAGACACCGGCCTGCTCGCTGACACCCGAATCCGCCGTCCATAGCGCCGCCATGGAACACCGGGACATACGCTGGCGTTTAAACCACCGGAGTCACTGACGCGGCGACATGGCCGCTCGGGTGGCTTGACTTGGCAGAAAGGCATGCATGAGTTCGTCGCGCACCGTCCACGATGTGATCGTCATCGGATCGGGTCCGGCTGGCTACACGGCGGCGCTGTACGCCGCCAGGGCCCAGCTGTCTCCACTGGTCTTCGAAGGCCACCAGTTCGGCGGTGCGCTGATGACCACCACGGAGGTCGAGAACTATCCCGGCTTCCGCAGCGGCATCCAGGGCCCCGAGCTGATGGACGAGATGCGGGAACAGTCGCTGCGGTTCGGCGCCGACCTGCGGATGGAGGATGTCGACGGGGTGTCGCTGAAGGGCGCGATCAAGACCGTCACCGTGGGTGACGACACCCACCACGCCCGCGCGGTCATCCTCGCGATGGGTGCCGCCGCGCGCTACCTCGGTATCCCCGGCGAGCAGGAACTGCTCGGCCGCGGCGTGAGCTCGTGCGCTACCTGCGATGGGTTCTTCTTCCGCGATCAGGACATCGCGGTGATCGGCGGCGGCGACTCGGCGATGGAAGAGGCGACGTTCCTCACCCGGTTCGCCAGGAGCGTGACGATCGTCCACCGCCGCGAGGAGTTCCGCGCGTCGAAGATCATGCTCACCCGGGCCCGGGAGAACGACAAGATCCGATTCCTGACCAACACCGTGGTCACTGCGGTCCTCGGCGACAGCAGCGTCACCGGGCTGGCGCTGCGTGACGCGGTCGCCGGTACCGAGAGCACCCTTGATGTCACGGGAGTGTTCGTCGCGATCGGCCACGACCCGCGCTCCGAACTCGTGAAGGGCCAACTCGACGTCGACCCTGACGGCTACGTTCTCGTGCGTGGCGGCACCACACACACGTCTCTCGACGGAGTGTTCGCGGCCGGCGACCTGGTCGACCGCACCTACCGGCAGGCCGTTACCGCCGCCGGCACCGGATGCTCAGCCGCCATCGACGCCGAGCGGTGGCTGGCCGAAACTGCACATGCCGACACTGCCGAAAACCTGATAGGAGCCCCGCTGTGACCGACACCACCGCCACCATCGCCGTCACCGACGAGTCGTTCGCCCAGGACGTACTCGCCAACGAGCGACCGGTCCTCGTCGACTTCTGGGCAACGTGGTGCGGGCCCTGCCGGATGGTCGCGCCCGTATTGGAGGAGATCGCCAGCGAGCGGGCCGGGGACCTCACGATCGCCAAGATCGACATCGACGTCAACCCGGACACGGCGCGCAATTTCCAGGTCATTTCGATTCCGACGATGATCCTGTTCAAGGGCGGTGAACCGGTAAAGCGGATCGTCGGCGCCAAGAGCAAGGCGGCGTTGCTGCGCGAACTCGCCGAGGAGCTTTAGGGCAGCAGGCGCCACCGCACGAGCCGCCTGGCGTTTTCTCAATTCAGCGAACCATCTGCGACAATGCGGATAGCTTGTGATGCGATCAGCGGCCCATCGCTGCGCCGATGTCCGGCTCGGCGACCGTGACCGAAAGGCCCCTCTATGTCCACTCTGCGCCGCGGCGACCGCGGCAGCGCGGTCCCCGAGATCCGCACTGCCTTGGCCTCGCTGGGATGGCTGGACCATCCCGACGCGGACATGACGACTGGTAAGCACTCGGTCCCCGAAATGTTCGACGCCGGCCTCGACGAGGCCGTCCGCGCATTTCAGCAACACCGCGGCCTGCTGGTCGACGGCGTGGTCGGCGAGGCCACCTACCGTGCGCTGAAAGAGGCGTCCTACCGGCTCGGCGCCCGCACCCTGCACCATCAATTCGGTGCCCCGATGTATGGCGACGACGTCGCGTCGCTGCAGGCCCGGCTACAGGACCTCGGCTTCTACACCGGTCTGGTGGATGGACACTTCGGGCTGCAGTCTCACAATGCCCTGATGTCCTACCAGCGCGAGTACGGGCTGACGCCCGATGGCATCTGCGGCCCGGATACGTTGCGCTCGTTGTACTTTCTGGGGTCCCGCGTCACCGGTGGATCACCACACGCGATTCGTGAGGAAGAGCTCGTTCGCCGATCGGGGCCGAGGCTGTCGGGCAAGAGGATCATCATCGATCCGGGCCGGGGCGGCGACGACCACGGCAACATCACGGAGGGGCCCGCAGGACCGATCAGCGAGTCAGACTTGTTGTGGGACTTGGCTTCCCGACTGGAGGGGCGGATGACGGCCATCGGCATGGAGACGTTCCTGTCCCGGCCTGCCAACCGTTGCCCATCCGATGCCGACCGCGCCGCGACCGCCAACACCGTCGGAGCTGACCTGATGATCAGCCTGCGCTGTGCCATCCAGCCGAGTCCACTGCCCAACGGCGTAGCGTCGTTTTTCTTCGGCAACTCGCACGGCTCCGTGTCAACTATCGGCCGCAACCTCGCCGACTTCGTTCAGCGAGAAGTCGTCGCGCGCACCGGATTACAGGATTGCCGCACCCATGGACGCACCTGGGACCTCCTTCGGCTGACCCGGATGCCCACCGTCCAGGTCGACATCGGATACATCACCAATCCCCGCGACCACGCGCTGCTCGTCACCACCCAGACGCGGGACTCGATCGCCGAAGGAATCCTGGCTGCGGTCAAGCGACTGTATCTGCTGGGCAAGAACGACCGTCCCACCGGCACGTTCACGTTCGCCGAGCTGCTGGCCCACGAATTGTCTGTGGAGCAGGCCGGCCGGCTCAGTCGGTAGCGTCCGCCTGGCATGCCCCTGCGCCTACCGGCTGCAATTGGGCTCCTTGGAGCAGCCGATCCAGCGCTGCCTCCACTTCAGCCTTCCAGCCCAGGCCGTGGTCCAGCTCCAGTCGTAGCCGCGGGAAGTACTTGTGCGGCGCCACCACCGTGAAGCCCACGCCCAACAGGAAGTCCGCGGTGAGCATGCACTGGTCGAACGAGCAGTCGCCGAACGGCTCCACGACCGACCGGACGTCCGGCGGCGCGCTGCGATGGTCGACGAGCGCGTCGGCTTCGGTCGTACGGCCGAACGCTTCCAGCGCACGCACCCCGCGCCGGACCAGGTCGGCAACCGTCTGAGCGACCAGACTGTGGGCCAGCGTGTCGGGCTGCCCGGGCTCGATGCCCACCGACGTCAACAGCACCGCATCGGGACTGACCGGGGTGGTGGGAAAGCACCCCGCGCGCGGCACCGCGCCGGGCGGCGCATAGAGCGCGTAGCCGACGCACGGGGCTTCGGCCTGATTCGAGGCCGCTCCCTCATCGTCGGGTGCGCCCGCTGCGACCGGAACGGCGATCTGCCCGCACGCGCCCCACTCCAGCATCACCATCGAGAGCCAGGCTTCTTTCTCGAACTCGGGGTCAGCAAGGCGGTCGTCACAGCCGAGCGCCGTCGGATCGACCTCCCAGAACACGCACCGGCGGGCGTGCTTGGGCAGCTGCTCGAAACATTCGAGCCGCAGTGGCGTGATTCGGGCGGACACTACGCTCTGGGGCCTCCATCGGGTGCTACTGCCCACGGCAGCCCCTCCAGGATAGGAGAGGGTGGGCGTCGGAGGCTAGTTTCGGCGTTCCAGCTTTCTCACCTTCCCGGGCTTCCTGAAATACATTGAATAGCACCAGCTTTCGTCGGACCGCAGCTGGGCCGTCCGCGAATGCTCATCGCGTAGTCACAGTGACGTAACGGCCCGGTGTCACTGGACTCGGCGAATCAGTCCGTGGCGGCGTTCATCAGGCCGACAATTCGCTGCAGATCCTCGACCGACCCGAACTCGACGATGATCTTGCCCTTTCGCTTACCCAGACTCACGCTGACGCGCGTATCGAAGGTCCCCGACAACCGCTCGGCGATGTCTTGCAGGCCCGGCATCTGAATAGGTTTGCGGCGCGGGCCCGGCGCCGGTGTGCTGTCACCGCGGTTAGCTAACGTGACGGCTTCCTCGGTCGCCCGGACCGACAGGCCCTCGGCAACGATGCGGGCGGCGAGCTCCTCCTGCGCTTCCGGACCACCCTCCAACGCAAGCAGCGCACGCGCATGGCCGGCCGACAGCACCCCGGCGGCGACCCGGCGCTGTACGGGGATCGGCAGCCGCAGCAGCCGGATCATGTTCGTGATGAGCGGCCGCGACCGCCCGATGCGGGAAGCGAGTTCATCATGGGTGACATCGAACTCGTCGAGGAGCTGTTGGTAGGCGGCGGCTTCTTCCAACGGGTTGAGTTGGACGCGGTGGATGTTTTCCAGCAACGCGTCGCGCAACATGTTGTCGTCGCTTGTCTCGCGCACGATCGCGGGGATCGTCTCGAGTCCCGCCTGCTGTGCGGCGCGCCAGCGTCGCTCCCCCATCACCAGCTGGTACCTGCCGGCGGGGTCGGGCGTGCGCACGACGATCGGCTGCATCAAGCCGAACTCCCGGATCGAGTGCACGAGCTCCGCGAGCGCCTCCTCGTCGAACGCCTGCCGTGGCTGCCGCGGGTTCGGGACGATCAGCTCCGGGTCGATTTCGAGGTACACGGCGCCGACGGGCGCCAGGTCGCGGCCGGACGACGTGCCGAGGACGATGTCCGCGGCGGCGTCGCCCATCTTCGGGCCGAACCCCGAACCTCCGGTCTCGGTCGGCCCGGTCGGGATCAACGACGCCAAGCCGCGGCCCAGCCCGCCCTTCCTGCGCGATGCTTGGGTCATCTCAATCTCCTCATCGGCACAGTCTCCTCTTCGCGCAAGCGCTCATCGGTTTTGCCCGCGGTGCGTCGGGCCGTCTCGCAGTGCCAGTTCGCGACTGGCGTCGAGGTAACTCATCGCGCCGCGGGATCCCGGGTCGTAGTCGATGATCGTCATGCTGTAGCCGGGCGCCTCGGACACCTTGACGCTGCGCGGGATCACGGTGCGTAGCACCTTGTCGCCGAAGAAGCGGCGAACCTCGTCGGCCACCTGGTCGGCCAGCTTGGTCCGGCCGTCGTACATCGTGAGGATCACCGTGGAGACGACGAGCGAGGGATTGAGGTGCGCCCGCACCATCTCGATGTTGGTCATCAGTTGCGACACCCCCTCCAACGCGTAGTACTCGCACTGGATCGGGATGAGCACCTCCGGTGCGGCCACGAGTGCGTTGATGGTCAGCAGGCCCAACGACGGCGGGCAGTCGATGAAGATGTAATCGAAGTCGGTGTTGTCCAGTTCGGTGAGCGCAGTGCGTAACCGGTTCTCGCGCGCCACCATACTGACCAACTCGATCTCGGCGCCGGCGAGATCGATGGTCGCCGGGATGCAGAAGAGCCGGCTGCTGTGTGGGCTCTGCCGAACGGCCTCGCCGAGCTTGATCTCCCCGAGCAGCGTCTCGTACGACGAGGGCGTGCCGGCCTGTCGATGTTCGATACCGAGGGCGGTGCTGGCGTTGCCCTGGGGATCGAGATCGATCACAAGTACCTTCAGGCCCTGCAGCGCGAGCGCGGCGGCCAGGTTGACGGCGGTGGTCGTCTTGCCGACTCCGCCCTTCTGGTTCGCAATGGTGAACAGCCGCCGCCGCGCCGGTCTGGGCAGTCGCGGATGGGTGGTGTGCAGGACGTGCATCGCCCGCTCGGCGGCCGCGCCAATGGGGGTGTCCGCGGAGTCGGCCGGCCATCCCATCTCCGCATCGCTCGTCGGCGGTGTTTCACGTGAAACATCTGCGACCGGAGCCCCCTGTCCCGCAGGTGTCTCAGTCACGGTCGCCTCCCGCTCCGCGCCCGGGACCGCGATTGTTGCCGCGGCGTGGCGCCCGTCCGCTCCGCGACCACCACGGTCGTCGCCGGATCTAAATAGTCCCCGCCACATCTCACCACCCTTACAGTCCCGGCGCCCAACGACCTCATCACACGCCGGTGCCTCTCCACTTCCTGCTCCGCCTGCTCGCCCTTGATTGCCAGCAGGACTCCCCCCGGCCGCACGATCGGAAGACACCAGTCTGCCAACTTGTCGAGCGCCGCAACCGCGCGGCAGGCCACCGCGTCGACCGTGCCGACCGCTTCCCGAACCACGGCGTCTTCCGCCCGCCCGCGCACGATGGCGACATCGAGTCCCAGTTCGTCGACGACTTCACGGAGGAAGTCGACCCGCCTCAGCATCGGCTCCACGAGCGTGACGCGCAGGTCTGGCCTCGCCAGCGCGAGCGGCACACCCGGCAGCCCCGCGCCGCTGCCGGCGTCGACGACGCCCGCCTCGTCCCCGATCAGTTCGGCGATCGCCACGCAGTTAAGAAGGTGCCGGTCCCACAGTCGGTCCACCTCGCGAGGACCAATCAGTCCGCGGGCGACACCATCACCGGCGAGCAGTTCCGCATACCGGACCGCCCGATCGAAACGGTCGCCGAACAACCGCATGGCGGCGGGTGGGGCGTCGGGGACTTCGACATGTTTCACGTGAAACATCCTTCGGGCTCTCCCACCGCGGCGGCTGCATCGGAACTACAGCGATGTAATTTTGGCTCCTACCGATCGAGCAGGACGACCACGCGGCGCGCCGGCTCCTGGCCTTCGCTCTCGCTGCGCACCCCCGACACGGCGGCCACCGCATCGTGGACGATTTTGCGCTCGAACGGAGTCATCGGTGCGAGTTGTTCGCGCTCTCCCGACTCCAGCACCCGCTCTGCCACCTTGTGGCCGAGGCCGGCCAGTTCCTCGCGCCGCCGGCGCCGCCAGCCCGCCACGTCCAGCATCAGCCGGCTCCGTTCGCCGGTCTTCTGGTGCACCGCGAGCCGAGTCAGTTCCTGCAGCGCATCGAGCACCTCGCCGCGCCGGCCCACCAGCTTCTCCAGATCCGTGCCGCCGTCGATGCTCACGACGGCGCGGTTGCCCTCGACGTCCAGGTCGATGTCGCCGTCGAAATCGAGTAGGTCCAGGAGCTCCTCGAGGTAGTCGCCCGCGATCTCGCCCTCGGCGACGAGCCGCTCTTCCTGGTCCTCGGACTTTGTTACCTGCGCCTCGTCCGGAGCCTCCTGAGCCTCCTCCTGAGCCAAGTCCGGAGCCTCCTCCTGAGCCTCCTCCTGAGCCAAGTCCGGAGCCCCTTCCAGAGCCCCTGCCTCGTCTAGGTCGTCGTCCCGCTCAGCGGTTTCCGCGTCGGTCATCGGTTGCTGTCCCCTCTCTACCGGAGCCGTCCGGCTCAACGTTTGCGCTTCTTCGGGCGGGCACCCGGTCTCGGCGTTCGGCCGGCCGAGCCGGCCCCGTTCGAGCCCGCCGTTTTCGGATCCGCCGTTCCGGCCTTCGGTTCGGCTGTCGGTTGTTCAGAGCCCGCGTCTGGAATCTCGATGCCCGAGGAGTCCGTAATCTCCGCGCCATCCTTCGACCCCTCGTTCGATGGAGCCGCCGGCTGCTTCGGCGGGCGTTTCGGTTTCGCACCCGGTGGCGGCGCGTTCGCCGCCCGTCGTGCGCTGGCATCCTCCTTCTTCGCCTCTTCCTCCTCAGCGATCTTCCCGAACACGTAGTGCTGCTGTCCGAACGTCCAGATGTTGTTCGCAAACCAGTACAGGATGATCGCCAACGGCAGGAAGGGTCCGCCGACCACAACGCCGAGCGGGAAGACATATAGCGCCAGCCGGTTCATGATCGCGGTCTGCGGGTTGGCGGCTGCCTCCACGCTCTGCCTCTCGATCGACGCCCGGCTGTTCATGTGCGTGGCGAAGCCGGCCAACAGCATCAACGGCAAACCGATCGCGATCACCGACATCCGATCGAATTCGTGAAACGCTGCGATGCTCCCCGGCGACTGCGTCATCGATGCGCCGATCGGCGCCCCGAACAAGTTGGCGTCCAGGAAGTGGTTTACGTCGGCGGCGCTGAAGACGTAGTTGCCGAGCCTGCGGTTCGTCTCCGGATCCAGCCCAAGCCGGCCGATGCCGTGCTGCGTCCGGTTGAACGACATCAGCACGTGGTACAGGCCGAGGAACACCGGAATCTGTGCCAGCATCGGCAGACACCCGAGGACCGGGTTGACCCCGTGCTCGCGCTGCAACTTCTGCATCTCCAGCGCGAACCGCTGCCGGTCCTTGCCGTACTTCTTCTGCAGCGCCTTGATCTGCGGCTGCATCTCCTGCATCTGCCGTGTGGTGCGGATCTGTCTGACGAACGGCTTGTACAGGATCGCGCGCAGTGTGAACACCAGGAACATCACCGCCAGCGCCCACGTGAAGAAGCTCGACGGTCCCAGGAACGGAATCGCGGCGAACGCCTTGTACCAGAGCCACATGATCCCCGAAACCGGGTAGTAGATGATGTCCAGGCTGACCGGATCAAACACAGGACCTGCTCTCCCCTCGCTTGTCTGGGCTACCCCAGACGTCGTCGCCGGCATCGTGCCGGTGAACTGGGTTGTGTCGCTTGGGGATTGGATCCCATCCGCCACCATGCCACGGCCCGCACTTCGCCAGCCGTACGGCGGCTAACCAGCCGCCCCTGACCAGACCGTGTTCGGAGAGCGCCTCGACCGCGTACTGGCTGCAGGTCGGGCTGAACCGGCATGTCGGCAGACGCATCGGCGACACGTACGTCCGGTACAACTCGATCAACAGGATCGCTGCCCGCACAGGCAACCGGCGCAAGGTCCCCACCCGGGTCCTCACCGACGCCCCTTTGGCAGCACGTGGGCGCGCGTCAACCCGGCCCGCAGCTCCTGCTCGAGACGTGCGGAGATCGCGTTCCGACTGCCGGGCAATGCTCGGATCACGATTCGGTCGCCGGGGTCGAGCTCGGTGATCACGCTTCGCGCCACATGGCGCAGCCGCCGTGCCACTCGGTGCCGTTGTACCGCCGATCCCACAGACTTCCCCACTACCAGCCCGATTCGCGGACCGGGTTCGCTCTCCTGGTCACACCGCTTCGCGTGCACGACGATGTCTCGTTCGACGGCCCGAACTCCGTTCTTCACCGTCGAACCGAATTCCGCAGACCGGGTCATCCGGTGCCGCGCCGGCAGCACAGTCGTATTCCGCCCGGCTCAGGCAGTCAGCGTCCGCCGGCCCTTGCGCCGACGGTTCGACACGACGGCTCGCCCGGCGCGGGTCCGCATCCGAAGCCGAAACCCGTGTACTCGCGATCGTTTGCGGTTGTTTGGCTGGTAGGTTCGCTTGCCCTTGGCCACGACAGTTATCTCCTCGTGCTTCTGGCACCCCGTCCACTCGCGCAGCGTCTAACAACGCATGTCGAAGCTGACGTGGTCGCCGTTGGTAAGCCGTTCGTCTCACTCGCTAACCGGCGCGGACCCCGCGGGACGAGTCCCCCGGTTCGCTGCCGTATCGCCGACTTTCGGGCGACTGTTCGAGGGTACTGACCTGGCTACAGCCGGTCAAACGCCGCCCCACCGGCACTTCCAATTCACTGCCGTCACAATCGTCACCGACTTTGGTCGACTCGCCGAGAAGTCTCGAGCAATGTTGCCGAACGGTTGGCCAGTCCCCGTCAAACCTGTTAGCTTCTGCCAATGCCGCTTCCCAGCGGGGCGGCCTCCGGACAAGTCACACACAACGAAGTGAGGGTGCCTGGTCGGTTCCTGATCCATCCCGCCGCGGGAGCCATCAGATCTCCGTCCACAAACTCACGCCGAGCGACAACGAAGCGAGACGCTGTCCTGTCCACACCTGTGGATAACTATGTGGACAGCTCGTCATCGTTTTCGTTTGTCGACCCTCGACCGATGAAAAAAGGGGGTTCTCGTCGTTGACAGCAGAACCCGGTGCACCGTTCGCGGCCGTATGGAATACGGTCGTCGCCGAACTCAACGGCGATAGTCCCGACGGCCCAGAACTCCCCGCCGCGGACCCCACCACTCCCCCGCTCACCCCCCAGCAGCGCGCCTGGTTGACACTTGTCAAACCCCTGACGATCGCCGAAGGCTTCGCGCTGCTGTCGGTGCCGAGCAGCTTCGTCCAGAACGAGATCGAACGCCACCTGCGCACCCAGATCATCGACGCACTCAGCCGCCGACTGGGCCAGCGCGTCGAGCTCGGTGTGCGTATCTCACCACCCGAGCCGGGTGACTCCGACGATCCCCTCGCCAGCCTGCCAGCAAACTTCGAGACCGATCCCGACGAGGTCGACGACGACACCGAGGCGTTAGCCAGCGCACACGAATCCTGGCCGTCTTACTTCCTCAACACCCCACCGCAGGGCCGCGCCGGTCAACTCCAAGAGGTCAGCCTGAACAAGCGCTACACCTTCGACACGTTCGTCATCGGCGCCTCGAACCGGTTTGCTCACGCCGCCGCGCTCGCGATCGCCGAGGCTCCGGCGCGCGCCTACAACCCGTTGTTCATCTGGGGCGAATCCGGGCTCGGCAAGACTCACCTGCTCCACGCCGCCGGCAATTACTCCCAGCGCCTCTTTCCCGGGATGCGGGTGAAGTACGTCTCCACCGAAGAGTTCACCAACGACTTCATCAACTCGCTCCGCGACGACCGCAAAGTCGCGTTCAAGCGCAGCTACCGCGACATCGACGTTCTTCTGGTTGACGACATCCAGTTCATCGAGGGCAAGGAGGGTATCCAGGAGGAGTTCTTCCACACCTTCAACACTCTCCATAACGCGAACAAGCAGATCGTCATCTCCTCGGATCGCCCACCCAAGCAGCTGGCGACCCTCGAAGACCGGCTCCGCACCCGGTTCGAGTGGGGTCTCATCACCGACGTCCAGCCGCCCGAGCTGGAGACCCGTATCGCGATCCTGCGTAAAAAGGCTCAGATGGACCGCCTCGATGCGCCCGACGACGTCCTCGAGCTCATCGCCAGCAGCATCGAACGCAACATCCGCGAGCTCGAGGGCGCACTGATCCGCGTCACCGCGTTCGCCTCGCTCAATCAGACACCGATCGACCGCGCCCTCGCCGAGATCGTCCTGCGTGATCTCATTTCCGACGCCGAGAGCACGCAGATCAGCACCGCGATGATCATGGCCGCCTGTTCGGAGTACTTCGAAACCACCGTGGAGGAACTCCGCGGACCGGGCAAGACCCGCTCCCTCGCCCAGGCCCGCCAGGTGGCCATGTATCTGTGCCGTGAACTCACCGACCTTTCACTACCGAAGATCGGCCAGGCCTTCGGGCGCGACCACACCACGGTCATGTACGCCGAACGCAAGATTCGCGGCGAGATGGCTCAACGCCGTGAGGTCTTCGACCACGTCAAGGAACTCACCACCCGGATCCGTCAGCGGTCCAAGCGCTGATCTGTCCGCGTCATCACCTACATTTCGCCGGCCAATTTCAAAAAACTTTGGACCCGCTTGTCCCAGTCGTCACACCCCGGCATGTGCATAAGCGTGTGGACAACCACAGGACAACATCACCAGCGACATCACGCCAGGTGCACAGCCCGCCCCAATTCACAATCCCGGCCACCGCACGCACCCGTCACACCACCACCCGTGCACACCGCCGCCCCGCACTCTTACAGCGCAAACACACGGCATCCCCAGAATCCACAGCCCCTACTACTACTACTCATCTATGCCTCTAAATTCTCATCAGAAGAAGCACCTGGGGACACAGCTTGTCCACACTCGCGGTCAAGCTTCCCCAGCCGCCTTTGTCGGCCTCATGCAGTACCTTTCATCGAGCCCGCAAAAGCTCTACGGTGGTGCCTCGACACCCATTACGGTCGTCCTGAGGGGATCGTCGTGAACGTCCTGAAACTCCCAAGAGCAGAGCATCAACAACTGAGATCGAAGAAGAGGCTGTGAGGTGGCGACGACAACGGTCGGTCTGACCGATTTGAAGTTCCGGCTGGTTCGCGACGACTTCGCCGACGCGGTGGCCTGGGTGGCACGCAACTTGCCAACCAGACCGGCGGTGCCGGTCCTGGCGGGTGTGCTTCTGGAGGGAACGGACGCCGGCTTGACGATTTCCGGATTTGACTACGAAGTGTCTGCGGAAGTTCAGGTCCCCGCTGAAATAGCAACTCCCGGAAAGGTTTTGGTGTCAGGCCGGTTGCTGTCGGACATCACCCGGGCGTTGCCCGCTAAACCTGTTGACGTCAGCGTCGAGGGCACGCGGGTCGCGTTGACCTGCGGCGCCGCCAGGTTCTCCCTGCCGACGATGGCTGTGGAAGACTACCCGACACTTCCCGCCCTGCCCGATGAGACCGGCGTGATTTCGGCGGACCTGTTCACCGAAGCCATCGGCCAGGTAGCGGTGGCGGCCGGCCGTGATGACACGCTGCCCATGCTGACGGGGATCCGTGTTGAAATTTCCGGTGAGGCAGTGGTTCTGGCAGCGACCGACCGGTTCCGGCTGGCGGTTCGTCAGCTGACCTGGGCGACGTCGTCGGCGGACATCGAGGCGGCCGTACTGGTGCCGGCCAAGACGTTGGCCGAAGCCGCCAAGGCCGGCATCACCGGTGGGGACGTTCAGCTGGCCCTCGGGGCGGGAGCGAATGTCGGCAAGGAGGGCCTGCTCGGTATCCGCAGCGAGGGCAAGCGCAGCACCACCCGGCTGCTGGACGCGGAGTTCCCGAAATTCCGTCAGTTGTTGCCCACGGAACACACCGCGATCGCGACCATCGATGTCGCCGATCTGACGGACGCGATCAAGCGGGTCGCGCTGGTCGCGGACCGCGGCGCTCAGGTGCGGATGGAGTTCAGCGAGGGGTCCTTGCGGCTGGCGGCCGGCGCCGATGACGTCGGGCGGGCCGAAGAGGATCTGCAGGCTGACTTCTCCGGTGAACCGTTGACGATCGCGTTCAATCCCACGTACCTGACCGACGGACTGAGTTCGTTGCATACCGAGCGGGTGTCGTTCGGGTTCACCACTCCGAGTAAACCGGCGGTATTGCGGCCGGCGACCGACGAGGAAAGCGGTGGCAGCACCCGGACTGATTCGGGTCCGTTCCAGGCCGTGGAATCGGACTATGTCTACCTGCTGATGCCGGTGCGGCTGCCCGGGTAAGTCAGTCGGGTTAGTTCATCGGCCGATGACGAATCGGCTTGGAGATGGTGGAATGTACGTGCGGCGGTTGGGGTTACGCGACTTCCGGTCGTGGCCCGAGGTAGACATCGAGTTGGAGCCGGGACGCACGGTGTTCATCGGCCCCAATGGATATGGGAAGACCAATCTCGTCGAGGCGCTCTGGTATTCGTCGACACTCGCCTCCCATCGGGTGGCCACGGATGCACCGCTGGTGAGGGCCGGAAAGCCACGCGCGGTGATATCCACGATCGTCGTGAACGACGGCCGCGAATTGGCGGTCGACATCGAGATCACGCCGGGCAAGGCCAACAAGGCGCGGCTCAACCGCTCCCCGGTCCGTAGTGCGCGCGAGGTGCTCGGCGTGCTGCGATCGGTGCTGTTTGCGCCCGAGGATCTGACCCTGGTTCGGGGCGACCCGGGTGATCGGCGGCGATACCTCGACGAGTTGGCGACGATCCGGCGACCCACTCTGGCCGCCGTGCGGGCCGACTACGACAGGGTCGTACGACAGCGAACCGCGCTGTTGAAGACGGCCGCCGGGCAGCGCCCGCGCGACCCCGCGCTGCTGCACACGCTTGATGTATGGGACGGCCATTTGGCAGAGCACGGGGCCCGGTTGTTGGCGGCCAGAGTCGAATTGGTCAACCAGCTGCGGCCCGAGGCACAGAAGGCGTATCAGTTGCTTGCCCCGGGGTCGCGGACCGCGGACATTCGGTATCGCGCGAGTGTCGACGGCGATATGGATACCGAGGATGAGGCAAGCTTCGAGGCGGCGCTGCTGGACGCGCTGGGCCGGCGCCGCGACGCCGAACTGGACCGGGGCGTGTGCCTCGTCGGGCCGCACCGCGACGACCTGGAATTGCTGCTCGGCGATCAGCCGGCCAAAGGGTTTGCGTCCCACGGCGAGTCGTGGTCGATGGCGTTGTCGCTGCGGTTAGGGGCATACGAGCTGTTGCGTTCGGACGGGAGTGATCCTGTGCTGCTGCTCGACGATGTGTTCGCCGAATTGGACACCGCGCGCAGGGAAGCGCTTGCCGCGGTGGCCGGCGCCGCGGAACAGGTCGTGGTCACCGCCGCGGTGCCCGAGGACATCCCGGTCAGCCTGGACGCCAGGCACATCACCATCGGGCTGTCCGAAGACGACGACGGCCGGATGTCGGTGGTGGCCCCGTGAGCCCCGATGCGACCCCCGATGCGACCCCCGACGAGTCGCTCGACGCGCGTGAAGACGCGGCGATGGACCTGGTCCGGCGCACGCTGGAGGAGGCCCGCAACGCCGCGCGCGCGCAGGGCAAGAACGTCGGGCAGGGCCGCCATTCGACCAGCGCGCGACGGGTGGCCGGACGACAACGCGGCGGCCGCCGGGGGTGGTCGGGACCCGGCCCGGATGCGCGCGATCCCCAACTGCTGGGTGCCGCGAGCAGCGACGTGGCGGCCACCCGGGGCTGGTCGGAACGCGTCGCGGAGGGCGGGGTATTCGGCCGGTGGCATGCGGTCGTCGGCGAACAGATCGCCGAACACGCCTCCCCTACCGGGTTTCACGACGGCGTGCTGAGCGTGACCGCCGAGTCCACCGCGTGGGCAACCCAGCTGAGGATGATGCAGGCCCAACTGCTGGCCAGGATCGCCGCGGCGGTCGGGGACGGCGTCGTCACGTCGTTGAAGATCACCGGGCCTGCCGCGCCGTCGTGGCGGAAGGGCGCGCGCCGAGTCGCCGGCCGAGGGCCCCGCGACACCTACGGGTAGCGGCCCGGCCGGGGGAGGGGACCGTCGGCTGAGAGCCGTCTGAACGCCGCGAAGACCGCTCGCAGGCGTCAGGACGCGCCGATGGTCGAGATGTTCCGCACACGGCGTCATTAGGTGTGCAGAAACGCCGCCACAGAGTCGGTGCCGACGGCAGCAGCCGGTAGACTGGACGCATGACTTGCCGGCGGTAACCGAGTACCGCCGCGCGACCCCCAAGGAGACCTGTCCGACCGTGGCTGCCCAGAGGAAGAACGCGAAAGCGGAGTACGGCGCTCAATCGATCACAATTCTCGAGGGGCTGGAGGCTGTCCGCAAACGCCCGGGCATGTACATCGGCTCCACCGGCGAGCGCGGCCTGCACCACCTGGTCTGGGAGGTGGTGGACAACGCCGTCGACGAGGCGATGGCCGGCTACGCCACCAAGGTCGACGTGCGGCTACTCGAAGACGGCGGGGTCGAGGTGATCGACGACGGCCGCGGTATCCCGGTCGCAACGCACGCGTCGGGGGTGCCCACGGTCGACGTGGTGATGACGCAATTGCACGCCGGCGGAAAGTTCGACTCCGACTCGTATGCGGTGTCCGGCGGCCTGCACGGCGTGGGCGTTTCGGTGGTCAACGCGCTGTCCGCTCGGCTCGAAGTCGAGATCTCGCGTGACGGTTACGAGTGGACGCAGTTCTACGACCACTCGGTGCCGGGCACGCTCAAGCAGGGCGAAAAGACAAAGAAGACCGGCACGACGGTGCGATTCTGGGCGGACCCGACGGTGTTCGAGACCACCTTCTACGATTTTGAAACGGTCGCGCGCCGACTGCAGGAAATGGCGTTCCTGAACAAGGGACTCACCATCACCCTGGTCGACGAGCGGGTGACCGATCAAGCGGTGGTCGACGAGGTCGTCAGCGATACCGCAGAGGCGCCGAAGTCGGCCGAGGACAAGGCGGCCGAAGCGGCCGCGCCGCACAGGGTCAAGCACCGCACGTTCCACTACCCCGGCGGGCTGGTCGACTACGTCAAGCACATCAACCGGACCAAGCAGCCGATCCACGCAAGCATCGTCGACTTCACGGGCAAGGGCGAGGGCCACGAGCTCGAGATCGCGATGCAGTGGAACGCCGGCTACTCGGAGTCGGTGCACACCTTCGCGAACACCATCAACACCCACGAGGGCGGTACGCACGAAGAGGGCTTCCGGGCGGCGCTGACGTCGGTGGTGAACAAGTACGCCAAGGAAAAGAAGCTGCTCAAGGAGAAGGATCCAAACCTCACCGGCGACGACATCCGTGAGGGGCTGGCCGCGGTGATCTCGGTCAAGGTCGCCGAGCCGCAGTTCGAGGGGCAGACGAAAACCAGGCTCGGCAACACCGAGGTCAAGTCGTTCGTGCAGCGGGTCTGCAACGAGAATCTGAACCACTGGTTCGAGTCGAACCCCGCCGACGCGAAGGTCGTGGTGAACAAGGCGGTGTCGTCGTCACAAGCACGGATAGCGGCGCGCAAGGCCCGCGAGTTGGTGCGGCGCAAGAGCGCAACCGATATCGGTGGGTTGCCCGGCAAGCTGGCCGACTGCCGTTCGACGGATCCGAGCAAGTCCGAAGTGTATGTGGTGGAAGGCGACTCGGCTGGTGGCTCGGCGAAGAGCGGCCGCGATTCGATGTTCCAGGCGATCCTCCCGCTGCGCGGGAAGATCATCAACGTCGAGAAGGCCCGCATCGACCGGGTGCTGAAGAACACCGAGGTGCAGGCGATCATCACGGCGCTGGGCACCGGCATTCACGACGAGTTCGACATCAGCAAGCTGCGGTACCACAAGATCGTGCTGATGGCCGACGCCGATGTCGACGGCCAGCACATTTCGACGCTGCTGCTGACGCTGTTGTTCCGGTTCATGCGACCGCTGATCGAGAACGGTCACGTGTTTCTTGCGCAGCCGCCGTTGTACAAGCTGAAGTGGCAGCGCACCGATCCCGAGTTCGCGTACTCCGACCGCGAGCGCGACGGACTGCTCGAGGCGGGATTGAAGGCCGGCAAGAAGATCAACAAGGAAGACGGCATCCAGCGATACAAGGGCCTTGGCGAGATGGATGCCAAAGAGCTGTGGGAGACCACGATGGATCCGTCGGTCCGGGTGCTGCGGCAGGTGACACTGGACGACGCCGCGGCGGCCGACGAGCTGTTCTCCATCCTGATGGGCGAGGACGTGGAGGCCCGCCGCAGCTTCATCACCCGTAACGCGAAAGACGTTCGTTTCCTTGATGTTTAGCGCACATCCGTGCACGAGTACCAGCCACTGAGGACGGTATGACAGACACCACGTTGCCACCCGGCGACGACTCGGTCGACCGGATCGAGCCCGTCGACATTCAGCAGGAGATGCAGCGCAGCTACATCGACTACGCGATGAGCGTGATCGTGGGCCGCGCGCTGCCCGAGGTCCGAGACGGACTCAAGCCGGTGCACCGGCGCGTGCTCTACGCGATGTTCGACTCCGGCTTCCGGCCGGATCGCAGCCATGCGAAGTCCGCGCGCTCCGTCGCCGAGACGATGGGCAACTATCACCCGCACGGCGACGCGTCGATCTACGACACGTTGGTGCGGATGGCGCAGCCCTGGTCGCTGCGCTATCCACTCGTCGACGGGCAGGGCAACTTCGGCTCACCGGGTAACGATCCGCCGGCGGCGATGCGCTACACCGAGGCACGGCTCACCCCCCTCGCGATGGAGATGCTGCGCGAAATCGACGAGGAGACCGTCGATTTCGTCCCGAACTACGACGGCAGAGTGCAGGAGCCGACCGTCCTCCCAAGCCGGTTCCCCAACCTGCTGGCCAACGGTTCCGGCGGCATCGCGGTCGGAATGGCCACCAACATGCCGCCGCACAATCTGCGCGAGCTCGCCCAGGCGGTGTTCTGGTGCCTCGAGAACCCGGAGGCCGACGAGGAGAAGACGCTCACTGCGGTGATGAAGAAGGTCAAGGGCCCGGACTTCCCCACCGCCGGCTTGATCGTGGGCGGGCAGGGGATTACCGACGCCTACACCACTGGCCGCGGCTCGATCCGGATGCGCGGCGTCGCCGAAATAGAGGAAGATTCCAGAGGCCGCACCTCGCTGGTGATCACCGAGCTGCCGTATCAGGTCAACCACGATAACTTCATCACCTCGATCGCCGAGCAGGTCCGCGACGGAAAACTCGGCGGTATCGCCAACATCGAGGACCAGGGCAGCGACCGGGTGGGTATCCGCATCGTCGTCGAGCTGAAGCGCGACGCGGTCGCCAAGGTGGTGTTGAACAACCTCTACAAGCACACGCAGCTGCAGACGAGCTTCGGCGCCAACATGCTGGCGATCGTCGACGGCGTGCCCCGGACGCTGCGGCTGGATCAGCTGATCCGGCTTTACGTCGACCACCAGCTCGACGTCATCATCCGGCGCACGCGCTATCGGCTGCGCAAAGCCAACGAGCGCGCCCACATCCTGCGCGGTCTGGTCAAAGCGCTGGACGCTCTGGACGAGGTGATCGCGCTGATCCGCGCATCGCAGACGGTCGACGACGCACGGGTGGGCTTGATCGAGCTCCTCGACGTCGATGAGATCCAGGCCCAGGCCATCCTCGACATGCAGCTGCGCCGCCTCGCGGCCCTGGAGCGTCAACGCATCATCGATGACTTGGCCAAGATCGAGGCCGAGATCGCCGACCTGGAAGACATTCTCGCCAAGCCGGACCGTCAGCGCGGCATCGTGCGTGACGAGCTGGCCGAGATCACCGACAAGTACGGCGACGACCGGCGCACGCGGATAATTGCGGCCGACGGCGAGGTTTCCGACGAGGATCTCATCGCCCGCGAAGACGTCGTCGTGACGATCACCGAGACCGGCTACGCCAAGCGCACGAAGACCGACCTGTACCGCAGCCAGAAACGCGGCGGCAAGGGGGTGCAGGGTGCCGGGCTCAAGCAGGACGACATCGTCAACCACTTCTTCGTCTGCTCCACCCACGACTGGATCCTGTTTTTCACCACGCAGGGCCGGGTGTATCGCGCGAAGGCCTACGACCTGCCCGAGGCCTCCCGCATCGCCCGCGGCCAGCACGTCGCGAACCTGCTGGCCTTCCAGCCCGAGGAGCGCATCGCGCAGGTGATCCAGATCCGCAGCTACGAGGATGCGCCGTATCTGGTGCTGGCCACCCGCAAGGGGCTGGTCAAGAAGTCCAAGCTGACCGACTTCGACTCCAACCGCTCGGGCGGCATCGTCGCGGTCAACCTGCGCGACGGGGACGAATTGGTCGGCGCGGTGTTGTGCTCAGCCGAGGACGACCTGCTGCTGGTGTCGGCCAAGGGGCAGTCGATCCGGTTCACTGCGAGCGATGAGGCGCTGCGGCCGATGGGCCGCGCCACGTCGGGTGTGCAGGGCATGCGGTTCAACGAGGCCGATGTGCTGCTGTCGCTGAACGTGGTCCACGAGGGGACGTATTTGCTGGTCGCGACCTCCGGCGGCTATGCAAAGCGCACGGCGATCGAGGAGTACCCAGTGCAGGGCCGCGGTGGTAAAGGGGTGCTGACCGTTCAGTACGACCGCCGCCGTGGCACGCTGGTGGGAGCGCAGATAGTCGACGATGACACCGAGTTGTATGCGATCACCTCGGGTGGCGGCGTGATCCGCACCGCCGCCCGGCAGGTTCGCAAGGCAGGACGCCAGACCAAGGGCGTGCGATTGATGAACCTGGGCGAGGGCGACACACTGGTTGCCATTGCACGAAACGCCGAGGAAGGTGTCAGCACCGATGGCGCAGTGGACGCCGAGCCGTACTCGACCACGTAAGGAGCCGAGGTGAGCTCACCGAACGAGCCTGGCAACGGCAACGGCCCACCACCGCCCGGCCCCCGGTCCAGCGGATCGGCGCCCCTGTCGAATCCGGGACAGGCGAATCCGGGACAGGCGAATCCGGGACAGGCGAATCCGGGACTGTCGAACCCGGGCCCGGTGACTGACCGGGGCGATGTGCCGCCCTGGCAGCGCGGCGCAACGGGACGGTCGCAGCAGCCGCCGCCGGCCCGACGGCCGGAGCCCCCACCCGGGCCCCATGCGCCGTCCGGCGTCGAGGAGCGGATCAACCGCTTCATTTCCGGCCCGGCGGCGGCAAAACCGCAAGCACCCCAGCCAGACGCTCCGGCTCCGCCGCCCGCGCGGCCCGATGTCCCGCCGCCCGCGCGGCCCGATGTCCCGCCGCCCGCGCGAACCGAGGCCCCAGTCCGAAACGAGGGTATGCGCAGCGAGCTGCCCGACCTGTCCACGGCGGTCCCGCGGCCGCCGCGAAACAAGCCCGCGCCGGAGCGGCCCGGCGGTGACCCCGTGTCATCGGCGCGGACGAACCGGATGCAGGTGCGCCCACCCACCAGCGGTCCCGTGCGTGCGAGCATGCAGATCCGCCGCGTCGACCCGTGGAGCGTGCTCAAGGTGTCGCTCGTGCTGTCCGTGGCGCTGTTCTTCGTCTGGATGATCGCGGTCGCGTTCCTGTACCTCGTTCTCGGCGGCATGGGCGTGTGGGCCAAGCTCAACAGCAATGTGGGCGACCTGCTGAACAACACGTCCAACAGCGAGCTGGTGTCCAGCGGCACGATCTTCGGCGGTGCGGCGATGATCGGGCTGGCGAACATCGTGTTGCTGACCGCAATGGCAACGGTGGGCGCGTTCATCTACAACCTCACCACCGACCTGGTCGGCGGCGTCGAGGTAACGCTCGCCGACCGGGACTAGCGGGTAGCAAGCGAGTTGGGCCGTTGCCCGCGATTACGGTAATCTCGTCGCTCGGTCCTACGCATGTGCGGGGCTATAGCTCAGGCGGTTAGAGCGCTTCGCTGATAACGAAGAGGTCGGAGGTTCGAGTCCTCCTAGCCCCACGAAGAGGTGCACCATGAGGCTGGCGGTACGGCTCGCCATCGTGACGACAACGGTGACGGCGATGGCGGTGCTGGTGATGTTCGTGCGGTCACGGCAGGCCGTCGAGGTTTGGCACATGGCCGCAGACCCACCGTCCGGAGGCGACTAGAAAGCAACCGGGGGCCTTAGCTCAGTTGGTAGAGCGCTGCCTTTGCAAGGCAGAAGTCAGGGGTTCGAATCCCCTAGGCTCCACACTCGACTTGTGCCGCGCTCAGTTCAACGGATTTTCAGGCGATGTCCGCGACGAGAACACCCATGCGGCGCACTCCTAGTCGGGCTATCCGCGGCAGTCCTTTGCCGTCGGCACCGGCGGGCAGCACCCGCGGGTTGGTGATGTGCACCACCCGGCGATGAACCTTCAGATCCGCCTCACCCGCGGCCAGCACGTTCTTTACCCAGTCGGTGTTGCCGTGGCCCAACAGGACCGCAAGCACGTTCCCTTTGCGGTACGCGTTCACGACGGTCTCAAATGGCGTGCCCGACTTACGACCGCGATGTTTGACCACCGCGAAAGTCGGCAGAAAGCGTGCCACCCGCCGCACGACCGGATTCATGTACTTCATCTGCCACCGGTCCAGCCAGGCCGGAAACAGCATCGGCAGGCCTGGGGCGTTGTTGGGATGATTTTTGGTGGACATGACGGCTCCTCAAGTTCGTAGGCGCAGTGACTTCGTGTTGTGACCCGGGTGGGTCGGGTGTGCACTCATGTGGGCAGTCCGGCGGCTGTTGCCCGCCTGGTGCCCAGTTGCACTGGCAGCCGCTCGAATCCGTGCAAGTTGACCAGCCCCCGCCGTTGCGGAGGTGCGGTGAGGCGCAGATCGGGAAACGTTTCGAAGAGTGCGCGCAGCGCGGTGGCACCTTCGATTCGGGCCAGGGCGGCGCCGAGGCAGGCGTGCACGCCGGACGCGAATGCCAGGTGGTCGCGTGCATTGGCCCGGGTGATATCGAAGTTGCCGGGATCGGTGAATACCCGTGGGTCGCGATTGGCGCCGCCTAACAGCAGGGCGACCATATCGCCGGCTGCGATGTGGTGTCCGGCGATTTCGACGTCGCAACCAGCGGTGCGCGCGGTCATCTGCACCGGGCTGTCCAGCCGCAGGATCTCCTCGACGGCGGCAGGCCAGAGGTCGGGGTCATCGCTCAACCGTGCCAGCTGCTCGGGGTGTTGCAGCAGCATGACGATGCCATTGCCGATCAGGTTCACTGTGGTCTCGAAGCCCGCGCCGATCAGTAGCGCCGCGTTGGCGGTGAGTTCGCGGTCGGTCAGGGTGCCGTCGGCGGCCAGCCGGCTGAACGGATTGTCGCCCCGCTCGCCGGTGCGCACTTGGTGGAAGCGTTCACGGAGGTCGTGATCGGCGCCGCGCAGGCCGTCGATAGCGCGCCGGTAGGTCTTCCAGCCGATCCCGACATCCAACAGTGGGGCGCCACTGTGGCCCCACTCCAACATCCGCGGGTGGGTGTCGGCGGGCAGGTCGAGGATCTCGGCAATGATGGCGACCGGCAGTTGGGCCGCGAAATCGGCGATCAGATCGGGATGTGGTGCGTCGGCGATGCTGTCTAGGAGTTCTCTGGTCAGCTGGGCGACCTGGATGTTGAGCGCGTCGATCGCGCGCGGGGTGAAGCTTTGAGCCACCAGTTGCCGATAGCGGGTGTGATCGGGTGGATTCACGATCACCATGGCCGGCGGCTCGACCGGATTAGGAACGCCGGGGTCGGTCTTGGAAATCAGCGCTCGCAGCGGCCGTGGCAACTCCATTTCAGTGGGCGCTGTGACACCGAAGCGTTTGTCTCGCAGAATCTCTCGGCAGACACCATGATCGACGCTGACCCACACGAACGGTGTGCGCACCAGCGGTCCGCGCGCCCTGATCTCTTCCATCAGCGGGTAGCGGTCATCGCCACGCGCTTGATTGCCGAGCAGCCGGGCCAACGGGTCTCCCCGCCAAGACCGAACGACGAAAAACGCCCGGGGCACACCATGCATTGCCGCCCACCGGGCCCAGAGGCCGACACGCATAACAATCCCCTTTACCGCAAGCCAACCGCTATCATGAGAGCGCGAGACAATGAGACGATCACTGTCTCTAGTGGTTCGATCGCCACCATACGGCGACCGACACGAACGGGCAAGGAGGAATCCAGTGACGTCGACCCGAACGGCGGAGTTCGTGCGGCGACTCGCCACACCCGACCCCGCCGTCCTCGCCCAAGTCCACGACCCCGACGAGATCACCGCCCGCATCCTGGCTGCCACGCTCGAGCAGGCCGAACTGGTCGGGATCCGGCGCACCACCATGGAAGATGTGGCCCGCCGCAGCGGCGTCGGCCGCGCCACCCTCTACCGGCGCTTCCCCACTAAGGCGGTGCTCATCGACGCCGTCGTGCTCGCCGAAGCGCGCCGCTACCTTGCCGGCAGCGCGCAGGCCCGCTCGCACGCCACCACGTTCGAAGACCGCATGGTCTACAGCACCATGTTCTCGGTGACGTTCCTACGTGAACACACGCTGCTCAAGAAGCTACTGCGCACGGAGCCCGAAACAATCCTGCCCAGCCTGACCGTCGACGCCGGCGCCATCCTTGATTTCGCCATCGACCACTCTGTAGCGCTATTGCGGACTGAGCTCTACGGCACGAACACCACAACACCGGCCCAGGAGCGCCACCTGCGTACCGTCGCAGAGCTACACACCCGCCTCACGCTGTCCTTCATCGTCACCCCACACACCAGCATCAATCTGGCCACCACCGACGACACGCGCGCCTACGTGCGCGACTACCTCCTGCCGATGATCACCGGTCCCAGCTGACCTTCAAAGGTGAGTGACGGGCGCTGCGTTCCATCAGCCGCGGCGCCATGGCTCGGTGGACGTGCCCCAGCACCGACCAGACAGCCCGGGCAGTTCTGTGCCGATGGAACCAGAGGTAGGTCGTCAGGACGGCGGTCCGGTCAGAGCGGTGCAATATCATGCGGCCGCGCATCAGCGGTCCGTCTGCCTGTAGCGCGAGCACATCGTCCTCTGTACGCAGGATCTTCCAGCCGAACGCGTAGCCGGGGGCCGCGAAGGGGCCTAGGCGGAATCTCAGTACGTGCCGGTGTGCCCACAGCACTAGCGACCCGAGTGCACCCGGTGTCGCACCCAGCGCGTCACGGAAAGCCTGCTCGGCGGTGCGCGAATCGCCCTCGGGAATGGCGATTTCGAATGCGTCGGCGTAATCGGGCCGGACATCGTCGAGCATCAGCTCTGCGGCTGCGGGGTGCGTGCGTTTCGCTTGCAGCGGTGTCATACGCTCACCTCCACCTAGACGCTAACATACGTACATGTCCGTATCTATGTGGGGCGCCCGCCGATCCGCCAGCCGAGGACATAGGGGCGCTCCTATGATGCAAGGATCAACCATGACGTTGGCACCGCTAACGTCGCGCGCAGGATTGTCGACTGATGCGGCTGACCGATTCAGTGATTTTGTTGGCGGCAGGCGGGCCTCCCGGACTGCTGCCGGCACGGGAACAGATGGCCGTCTCGCTGGGTTGGCACATCATCTTGGCCTGTTTCGGGGTGGCGTTCCCGACCATGATTTTCGTGATGCACCGGCGCGGGATCGTTCGCGACGACCCTGACGCGCTGCGGCTGGCTAAACGGTGGGCCAAGGTGTCGGGGGTGCTGTTCGCGATCGGAGCGGTGTCGGGCACCGTCCTCAGCTTCGAGATGGGCCTGTTATGGCCAGGTCTGATGGGCCGCTTCGGCGATGTGCTTGGCCTGGGGTTCGCGGTGGAAGGGCTGTCGTTCTTCGTCGAGGCGATCTTCCTTGGCATTTACCTTTACGGCTGGGATCGAATGCCGCCGCGGCGCCACCTTGCCATGCTCATTCCGATGGCCATGTCGGGCATCGTCGGCTCGTTTTGTGTGGTGTCGGTGAACGCGTGGATGAACGATCCTGCCGGGTTCGCCCTCCGTGACGGCGTGGTCACCGACATCAACCCGTGGGCGGCGATGTTCAACAACTTGGTATGGCTGCAGTTTCTGCACATGTGGGTCGGGGCGTTCATGCTGGTCGGGCTCGTGATCTCCGGGGTGTACGCGGCCGGTCTGCTGCGCGGGCGCACCGACGCCCATCATCGCCTCGGGTTTACCGTGCCCTTCGTCTTTGCCAGCGTCGCGGCGATCGCCCAGCCGTTCATCGGGCACGTGCTGGGGTTGCAGATCGGCAGCATCCAGCGGGCCAAGCTCGCCGCTTTCGAACTCGCCATGACCACCGAGTCGGCGCCGGCGCCGGAGCGACTCGGTGGAGTGCTGATCAACGGCGAGGTGCGGTGGGCGGTGCCGATTCCCTGGGTCGGCTCCTTCATTGCCCGGGGATCCTTCGGCGCGCCTGTCCCCGGCCTGGACACGGTTCCGAAATCCGACTGGCCTCCGGTCAATCTCACCCACATGTCGTTTCAGTTGATGGTGGCGATCGGCACGCTGCTCGCACTGGTTGTGGTGGTGTTTTGGCTGGCCCGTTGGCGCGGGCACGACCTGCTGGGCAACCGCTGGTTTTTGCGGTTCTCCACAATCGCCGGGCCGCTGGCCGTGCTGGCGTTGGAATTGGGATGGGTCACCACCGAAGTGGGCCGTCAACCGTGGACGGTGTGGCAGGTGTTGCGCACCACCGATGCAGCCAGCATGAGCTCCGGACTGTGGTGGAGCTACACCGGCGTGCTGATCACCTACCTGGGCATGACCGTCGGGGCATTCGTCGTTCTGCGGTCGATGGCCAGGCGATGGAACGCCGGCGACGAGGATTTGCCCAGCCCGTACGGTCCTGCGGTCTTAACCGAGGACCGCACCGGTGATCGAGCGGCGACGGGCCCGTGACCCTGGCCACCGTGGTCGCCGCCGCGATGTTTGTCGGGGTGATTGCCTACGGGTTGTTCGGTGGCGCCGACTTCGGTTCTGGCTTCTATGATTTGACAGCCGGCAGCGGGCGGCGCGCGGCCGAAATTCGGTTACTGGTCGATCACAGTATCGGGCCGGTGTGGGAAGCCAACCACGTCTGGCTGATCTACATCGTGGTGATCTGGTGGACCGGGTTTCCGATTGCATTCGCCGCGGCGACCACCACCTTGTTCATCCCGTTGTGGCTGGCGCTTGCCGGGATTGTGTTGCGGGGCGCCAGTTTTGCTTTCCGCAAGTATGCCGCGACCTTTGCTGAGGCACGGTTGTTCGGCGCGGTCTTCGCCGCGTCGTCGCTGATCACACCGTTCTTTTTGGGCACGGTGGCCGGTGCGATCGCGTCCGGTCGGGTGCCGGCCGGCGGATACGGTGACCGGATCAGTTCTTGGCTCAACCCGACATCGCTGGTCGGTGGCTGTCTCGCGGTCAGCACGTGTGCGTTTCTGGCCGGAGTGTTTCTCACCGCCGACGCCGCTCGGGTCGAAATCCCCGGGCTGGCCGAACGGTTGCGCCGCCGTGTCCTGGCGGTCGGGATTGTCATCGGCCTCATCGTGTTCGCGGGTCTTTATCCCGTCCTTCACGACGCGCCGACGCTCAGCCAAGGCCTGCTCGGCGCCGCCTCACCGCTGCTGGGACTGGCCGCGCTCGCCGGCGGGATCACCCTCCTCCTGCTTTACCGCCGAAGTTACCCCATGGCAAGGGTTTTCGCGGCTGCCGCCGCCGGTGCCGTGATCACCGGGTGGGGTGTGGCGCAGTATCCCTGGATGCTGGTCGATCAGCTCACCATCAACGGTGCCGCCGGCGCCCACACCACACTCACCGCACTACTCGTAGTCATCGCGCTCGCCGTGGTAATAGTGCTACCGCCGTTTGGTTATCTGCTATGGCTGACCCAGACCGAGAAGTGGAGCCGAATCTAACGAGAACTGCACGCACACATCACGCACACATCAAAAGCAGAGCAGCGGTTACCACGCCTGGCGATGCGAGCACTTCGGGGCCGGGTGGGTCACACACCCTAGGCTCCACAAGATGATCGTCTGAAAACGCGGACGCGCCAAGGGATGCACCGCTAGCGTGCTGTGAGTGGGGCCTGAGGCGCCGCCGAAATCCGCGAGCCGATCACGAAGACGCCGGATTGCAATCCGTGTCGGCACGATTGTGATTGTCCTTCTCGTGTACGCCGGATCGCTCGTCAGCTATTACCTGCTTTCCGGCTCACAGCGTGCGTTGCCGCCCCCGGACCTCGGATACTCAGGCGACACCATCGTTCAGGTGACCGTACAGTCGATGCACCCGGTCGACAACAGGGTGGATGTCAAAGTGCGTGTCATTCCCGCCGACACTCTTATGGACCAACGCCTCCAAGTACTCAACACCGATATTTCGGTGCGCTTCTATCCGCCGAACACGCTAGGGGACGTCCAGTATCAGAAGGGCCAGTTTCCGCCAGAGGTCGCCACAACCATGACGGCCACTGGTGACGCGGACGATTGGCCGTTCGATTCCTACTCCACTGATGCGCTGGGTGCTGACGTGCTCGTCGGGTCCGGTGACGCACGCCAATTTGTTAACGCCCGAGTGGAAGCGACGGGAGCTCTCGACGGCTGGGACATTTCGAGCGCCCACAGTGGCCCATCGAGTCAGGCGTCGGGTACCGGCGATTTCGCAACAATTACGTTGAGGAGGGCGGTTGGCCCGCTCGCATTCAGTCTCGGCATCTGTCTTGTTCTGATTACCCTGCCGGTCCTGGCGCTGTGGGTGTCGATCGAGATGATCCGTGGCAGAAAGAACTTCCTTCCGCCGTATTCAACGTGGTACGCCGGGATGCTGTTCGCGGTTGTTCCGCTGCGCAATCTTCTCCCGGGAGCGCCGCCGTTCGGCGCCTGGATCGACCAAGCCCTCGTGTTGTGGGTACTGATCGCATTGGTCGCTGCAATGGTGATCTACTTCATTGCCTGGTACAGGCGGTCTGAATAGCCACCCCAGGTCAAGCTGCTTGTCATGGTTCGAGTCCCGGATAGCTCCACGGGTCTCCGGCGCCTGCCACCCGCTACGGCCTGGGCGCCACCTCGACACTGGGCGGCCGGGGGGAGGGTTCGGGCTGCATGGACCGGCGGACGATCGAGAACGCGACGGCGCCCGCGGCGAGCGCCGCCACCCCGACCGCGGTGGCCACGAGCCACTTGCGGTGCGCGCGCCTTGGCCTGCGGGCTTCCTGCAGCGCCTGCGGCAGGCTCGCGACAACCTCATGGGCGGCCGCCAGCTCGCGCGCGACGGTGTCCTGAACGTCGCCGAGTTCTTCGCGGAATCGGCCGGCCACCCGGCTCTTTCGGTAAAGCTCGCGCAACCGGCCACCCGCCGAGTAGGCGGAGTGCAAACTCAGCCCGACGGTGCCGCGGGTGATGTCAACGGGACCGACCGCTGTGTATGCCAAGCCTCGAGTCAGACGCTGCCGGGGTGTCAGGCGGGACCTGAGCCGGTCTTCTTCGTGCAATCGGCTCTTCGTCACAGTGCACCTTCCTCCCGGTCACACGGCAGCTTCGCTGCGCCACCCACGTGGACTGAGCGTATCCGACGGCGCTCGTCGGCCGGCGACGCCGGCGTGGCACACTGTCATCCCGTGACGACCAGCCCAATTCAAACCGCAACCGCCACCCTGCACACCAATCGAGGTGACATCAAGATCGCGCTGTTCGGCAACCACGCCCCGAAGACCGTCGCGAACTTCGTCGGATTGGCCGATGGCACAAAGGAGTACAGCACCCAGAACGCATCGGGGGGTGCGTCGGGGCCGTTCTACGACGGCGCGGTCTTTCATCGCGTGATCGACGGGTTCATGCTCCAGGGCGGTGACCCGACCGGCACCGGCCGCGGCGGGCCGGGCTACACATTCGGCGACGAATTCCATCCCGAATTGCAGTTCGACAAGCCGTACCTGCTGGCGATGGCCAACGCCGGGCCGGGCACCAACGGCTCGCAGTTCTTCATCACGGTCGGCAAGACCCCGCACCTGAACCGCAAGCACACGATCTTCGGCGAGGTCACCGATCCCGAATCGCAGCGAGTGGTGGACGCGATCGCCACCACCCCGACCGACGGCCGAGACCGGCCGACCGACCCGGTGGTGATCGACTCGATCACCGTGTCCCAGTAGTAATCGTGTCCCAGTAGCGCGGTCTCCTGATCAGCGCCCGGCGTACCCCGCCGCGGTGAGCGCGTCGAGCACGTCGATCGGGTCGGTACCCAGATCCCACCGGCTGAACACGGTCAGCCGACCGTCCACGTCGTCTACCTCGAGCAACCGCACCTTGCGCGCGAGCCGGCGGAACTCGGTGATCCTGATGAGCTCGATCGCCGCCTTCGGCAGAACTCTCGTGCGCCACCATCCGCGGATGACCAGGCCGTCGTTGGTGATTGCCAGCTTGGGGCGGGCACGAAACGAGAAGCCGGCAAAGACGAGCAACCCCACTGCGGCAATGCATACCAGAAGCCGCCCGGGAGCATCTGTGACCAGCGTCACAGCTGCGACGCACATCACAATGCCGAAGATCCCACACGCGAATATGGCCGCAGGGTTGGGGCCCCACTCAGTTTGCTGCACGGGATATCCACACGCCGTTACCACAGCTAATGAAGTTATCCACAGGTGCTATCAACAATGTTGATGAATCACAACGATGTGATTGGGTGACGGCAACGTTTCGGACACGGAAACACCACGGAAACATTGCGTGCCGCGCGCGCACCCGCGCGCCTCAGCGCCAGCGCATCGTGAGCAACAAGCCGGTGATCATGAAAGCAAACGCGATCGCGTAGTTCCACGGTCCGAGGTTTGCCATCCACGTCAGCGCGCTCGGCACGTCGTATCCGGTGGCCCCGAGCTGGAAAACCAACAGCCACACCAGCCCCATCAGCATCAGGCCGATGAAGAACGCCACGAACCACACGCTCGACGGCCCCGACTTCACCTTGACCGGTGTGCGGCTCACCGCCCGGACGGTGAAGTCGTTCTTTTTGCGGACCTTGGACTTCGGCATGGGCTCCTCTCCCGGCTGCTGGTGCAATGAGATTATCCCAACCGCCTGAATACACCGGACCAACCGACGATGAGAGAAGATGCACACGTGACCACCCCGGGCATGGCCTGGCGCTTCGGCGTACCGGTGGTATGCGCGCTGGCGGGCGTTCTGCTTGCCGCCACCCATGGCGTGTCCGGGGGGACAGACATTCGCCGCAGCGACTCGCCGCGGCTGGTGGATCTCGTCCGCGAGGCACAACAGTCCGTCGACCGGCTCAGCGCTCAGCGCGACGATCTGGTCGCGCAAGTCGACGCCGCCCGCGCCGGGCCGGCCGCGAATGACTCGAAGGTGGCCACCCTCCTTGCCCGGGCCGCCCCGCTGGCCGTTGACGCCGGCCTGGTCCCGATGCACGGGCCGGGCCTCGTGGTGACGCTCACCGACGCTCAACGCGACGCCAACGGCCGATTCCCACGCGACGCTTCGCCCGACGACCTCGTCGTGCACCAGCAGGACATCCAGGCCGTGCTGAACGCGTTGTGGAGCGGTGGCGCCGAGGCCATCCAGATGCAGGATCAGCGGCTGATCGCCACCTCGGCAGCACGATGCGTCGGAAACACCCTGCTGCTGAACGGCCGAACCTACAGCCCGCCCTACACGGTCACCGCGATCGGCGACGTTCCCGGGATGCAGGCCGCGCTGGCCGCCGCGCCGCTTGTCACCCTGTACAAGCAGTACGTCGTGCGGTTCGGGCTCGGCTACACCGAGCAACCCCGGTCCGAGGCGGACGTGGTGGGCTACACCGAGCCGGTCGGGATGCATTACGCACAGCCGGCCCCACCGCGATGAGCGCTCGCGCGAAGAGCAGACGGCAGCGATGAGCGCCCCCGATTGAACCGGGGCCTATCCCGTAGTCGTTAACCTGACGTGATGCGGGTTCTGGTCGTCGACAACTATGACAGCTTCGTCTTCAACCTGGTCCAGTACCTGGGCCAGCTCGGCGTCGAGGCGCAGGTCTGGCGCAACGACGACGCCGACCTCGCCGATCCCGTATCCGCCGCCAACGGCTTCGACGGCGTGCTGCTGAGCCCCGGACCCGGCACGCCCGAGCGCGCGGGCGCCTCGATCCCGCTGGTGCGCGCGTGCGCCGAAACCGGGACGCCGCTGCTGGGCGTGTGCCTGGGCCACCAGGCGATCGGCGTCGCGTTCGGCGCCACGGTCGACCGCGCGCCGGAGCTGCTGCACGGTAAGACCAGCACCGTGTACCACACGAACATCGGTGTGCTGCAAGGGCTCCCGAACCCGTTCGTGGCCACCCGGTACCACTCGTTAACGGTGCTGCCCGACACCGTGCCTACCGAGTTGACACCGACTGCGCACACCCAGAGCGGTGTGATCATGGGGCTACAGCACGCCGAGCTGCCGATCCATGGTGTGCAGTTCCACCCCGAGTCGATCCTGACCCAGGGCGGTCACCGGATGCTGGCGAACTGGCTGGCCATCTGCGGAGCCGCCCCCGACGAGGCGCTGGTGTGCCGACTGGAGAACGAAGTCGCCGACACGGTGCGCGCCGCCCTGTCCCCTACAGCACTGCCTCCTACGAGCCGAACTTCAGCGTGATGTTGGCGTCCTTGTTCACGCCGGTCAGTGCCGACGGGCTCTGGTAGACGATCCGGTTGCGCGCCTGGTCGTTGACGGGGACGTCGGCGCCCTTGACCAGGATGCCCGTCCACCCGAGCGCGCGCAGCTGCGGTTCGGCATCGGCCCAGAACATCCCCGTCAGGTCAGGGATCACGAACTGGTTCCCCTTGGACACCTGCAACTGGACCACGGTGTCCTTCGGAACCGATTGTGCGGCAGGTGGATTAGTGCCGATGACCGCGCCGGCGGTTTTCTGACTATCGACCGGCGCGGAAATGACGTTTGTGAAGCCGGCCGCGCTGAGCGTCGCCTTGGCTTGATCCTCGGTCTGGCCCGACACGTCGGGGACGTTGACGCTCTCGGGACCGGAGCCGACGAGAACGGAGATCTCGAACGTCACCGGCGCCGTCGAATTGGCTGCGGGGCTGGTACCCACGACGCGATCCTTCTGCTCGGGCGTCGACGCCGTGGGAACCTGCTTGACCTTGCCGAAGCCTGCCGCGGTCAGCCTTCGGACGGCGTCGGCATAGCTGAGGTTCGCGACGTCGGGGATCTCGCGCTGCTCGGGGCCAGTCGAGACGTTGATGGTGACTTGGGAGTTCGCGTCGACGGTCTCGCTGGCTTTCGGATCGGTGTCGATGACATGGTCGGGCGCCACCGTCGAATCCGGTTTCTGCAGTGCGCGGGTTTTGAAGCCCTTGTTCTGAAGCGTCGCGACCGCGTCCGCCTGCGACTGACCGGCAACGTTGGGCACCTGCACGTCGCGCGCGCCGCCGCCGAGCGCATTGATCGCCCAGGTGACCCCTACCGTCAGCACCGCCAACACCGCGACTCCGATGAGCCACCGCCGCACCGACCGGCGGCCGAAGCGTCCTGCCCCGTAGTGGGTTTGCCGCGGCGGCACTTCGATCGGCTGCGACGACCGGTGAGCGCCGGCCGACGACATCAGAGACGTGCGATCGGCGTCGGTGAGCACCTTGGGTGCCTCGGGGGGTTCGCCGCTGTGCACGCGGACCAGGTCGGAGCGCATTTCGCCGGCTGTCTGGTAGCGGTTGTCAGGATTCTTGGCCAGCGCTTTGAGAACCACGGCGTCCAGCTCTGGCGAGAGGCCCCCGTGCCTTCCAGACGGGGGTACGGGCGCCTCGCGGACGTGCTGGTACGCCACCGCAACGGGTGAATCGCCGACAAAAGGGGGTTCGCCCGTGAGGATTTCGTAGAGAACGCAGCCCAGTGAGTACACATCGGAACGCGCGTCAACGGAGTCGCCACGGGCCTGCTCGGGCGACAGGTACTGCGCGGTGCCGATGACGGCCGCGGTCTGGGTGACGCTGTGGCTGTCGGCCAGCGCGCGGGCGATCCCGAAGTCCATCACCTTCACCGCGCCGGTGCGGCTGATCATGATGTTGGCCGGCTTGACGTCGCGGTGGATGATGCCGTGTTGGTGGCTGAAGTTGAGCGCCTGGCAGGCGTCGGAGATGATCTCGAGCGCCTTGCGGGGTGGAATCGGTCCGTCGTTGTGCACGATGTCGCGCAACGTGATCCCGTCCACGTATTCCATCACGATGTAGGGCAACGGCCCCGCCGCGGTCTCCGCCTCGCCGGTGTCGTACACCGCGACGATTGCGGGGTGGTTCAGCGCGGCGGCGTTCTGTGCCTCGCGACGGAACCGAAGGTAGAAACTGGGATCGCGGGCGAGGTCGGCACGCAGCACCTTGACCGCGACATCGCGGTGCAGCCGCAGATCACGCGCCAAATGAACCTCGGACATCCCCCCGAAGCCGAGGATCTCACCGAGTTCATAACGATCGGACAGGTGCTGTGGGGTGGTCATCGCAAGTTCTCGTCGTGTACCGGGGGCGGGCGGGAAGCCGTCTGCGGGAAGTTCGTCGCTGGTCTAGCCTGACCGAACCGCAGCGTCGGCGTCCAATTCTGGGGCGACGCGGGCGCTGAGGTGGGTGCCGACTGGGTGACCGTCGGCTCTGGCGGTTTGTCCTTGTTCTTGTCCCCTTTGAGCTGCAACACCAGTAGTACCGAGATCAGAATCGCCAGCGCGCCGAGCACCCCGGCCGCCCACAGCAGCGCACGCTGACCCGACGAGAACGTCCGCCGCGGCGGCGGCGGCCGGTGCGACCCGGTCACCGGACGAGCCCGCGCGCCGGCCACCGGCCCGGCCCGCGCCGGAAGGTCCGCCGCGGCGCGCGGCGGGGGTCCGGATCCGATGGCGGCAGGCGCCGCCCGATTGATCGTCGGCGCCTGGTTCGGCCGCGGCGGGCGCCGGCCCGCGCGAACCGCGGCAACGGCGTCAGCGAACTGGCCGCCGTTCCGGTAGCGCACCCCCGGGTTCTTGGCGAGAGTGATCTCGATCAGTTCGCGCACATTCGGTGGCAAGTCGGGCGGCAGCGGCGCAGGCGCCTCCTTGATGTGCTTCATCGCGACGGTCAGCGCGCCGTCACCGACGAACGGCCGCTTGCCCGAAACCGACTCGTAGCCAACAACTCCCAACGAGTACACATCGCTGGCAGCGGTAGCGTCGTGACCCAGCGCCTGCTCCGGGGCGATGTACTGCGCGGTCCCCATCACCATTCCGGTCTGCGTCACCGGGGCGGCGTCGACCGCCTTGGCGATGCCGAAGTCGGTGATCTTGACCTGACCGGTGGGGGTGATCAGGATGTTGCCGGGCTTGACGTCGCGGTGCACCAGGCCCGCGGTGTGGGCGACCTGCAGCGCACGCCCGGTCTGCTCGAGCATGTCCAGCGAATGTCGCAGCGACAGCCGTCCGGTGCGTCTGAGCACCGAGTTCAGCGGTTCACCGTTGACCAGTTCCATGACGAGGTATGCGGTGCGGCCTTCGGCGTCCATGTCGGTTTCGCCGTAGTCGTACACGCTCGCGATCCCGGGGTGATTGAGCATCGCGGTGGTGCGCGCTTCGGCGCGGAACCGCTCGATGAACTCGGGGTCCGACGAGAATTCGGCCTTGAGTACCTTGACCGCCACCCGGCGGCCCAGCCGGCTGTCGACGGCCTCCCAAACCTGGCCCATTCCGCCCGTGGCAATGAGCCGTTGCAGCCGGTACCGACCCGACAGCGTGACACCCACGCGCGCGCTCATGCACCCTCCCGAAGCGCGGCTGCGATCACCGCTCGGGCCACCGGTGCGGCGAGCGCGCCGCCGGTCGCCGACAGGCGGTTGCCGCCGTTCTCCACCACCACCGCAATCGCGACCTTGGGCCCTTGGGCGGGCGCGAATGCGATGTACCAGGCGTGCGGTGGGGTGTTACGCGGGTCGGTACCATGCTCGGCCGTCCCGGTTTTGGACGCGATCTGCACGCCGGGAATGGCTCCCTTCTGCTGTGTCACCTGCTCGGCACCGATCATCAATTCAGTCAGCTTAGCGGCGACGTCTTGCGACACTGCGCGCCGCAGTTCCACCGGCTGGGTGGTGCTCAGCGTGGCCAGGTCGGGACCCTTCAGGTTCTCGACCAGGTGAGGCTGCATCACAATCCCTCTGTTCGCGATGGTGGCCGCCACCAGCGCGTTCTGTAGCGGGGTCAGTGCGACGTCCTTCTGCCCGATGCTGGACATGCCCAGTGCGGCGGCGTCGGAGACGGGGCCCAGGGTGGACTCCGCGACCTGCAACGGGATCGGATCCGGCTGCGAATCGAGGCCGAACGCCAACGCGGTGTTGCGCAGCGCATCGGTACCCGTCTTGAGGCCGAGCTGCACGAACGCGGTGTTGCAGGAATGCGTGAAGGCGTCCTTCAGCGACGCAGTGGTGCCGTTGCCGCACCGGGCGCCGCCGAAATTATCCAAAGTCGCTGTGCTGTCAGGCAATCGAATTGATGAGTCGGCGGTAAGCTGATCGTCTTCGGTGGCGCCGGCCTGCAGGGCCGCGGCAGTGGTGATCACCTTGAACGTCGACCCGGGTGGATAGGTCTCGGCGACAGCCCGGTTCAGCATCGGATTGTCGGGATCGTCGCGCAGCTTCTCCCATGCCTGCGTCTGCGCGTCGATGTCGTGGGACGACAGCAGGTTGGGATCGTAGGACGGCGCCGACACCATCGCGAGGATCTTGCCGGTCGACGGCTCGAGCGCGACGACTGCACCCTTGCACGGCGTGCCGTTGCAGCCGCTCGCCATGGCGTCCCAAGCCGCCTGCTGCACCAGGGGCTTGATCGTGGTGTCGACATTTCCGCCGCGCGGGTCACGGCCGGTGAAGAAGTCCGCGAGCCGGCGGCCGAAGAGGCGCTCGTCGGAGCCGTTGAGAATCGTGTCCTCGGCCCGCTCCAACTCGGCGCTCGAGTACTGCAGTGAATAGAAGCCCGTGACCGGTGCATACGCCAGCGGTTCGGGATAGACCCGCAGGTACCGGAACCGGCCTGTGGTCGAGACCGAGTAGGCGAGCGGCTGGCCACCCGCGGAGATCTGCCCGCGCTGCCGCGAGTATTCGTCGAGCAACACCCGCTGATTGCGTGGATCCGCACGCAGCCCATCGGCCCGGAAGACCTGCGTAATCGTGGCGTTCAGCAGCAATAGGACGATCAGAACCATGATCGTCACCGCGACTCGGCGCAGCGAGGTGTTCATACGCGCTCGATCACCTCAGTGCTGGCCGCCGCGATCGGGGTGGCCTTGTGCGGGCGGGTCACGATCGGCCTCCGCGCGGCATGCGAGATCCGCACCAGAATCGCCAGCAGCACGTAATTGGCCAGCAGCGAGGACCCGCCGTAGGACATCCACGGCGTGGTCAGGCCGGTGAGCGGGATCAGCCTCGTGACACCGCCGACGACGATGAACAGCTGAATCGCAAGCGTGGACGCGAGCCCGGCGGCCAGCAGTTTGCCGAAGCTGTCGCGAACCGCGATCGCTGTGCGAAGGCCCCGAATGATCACGATCGTGTACAGCATCAGCACGCCGGCCAGCCCGACCAGGCCGAGTTCCTCGCCCACCGCGGCGATGATGAAGTCCGTGGAGGCTGCAGGCACCGTCCCGGGCTGACCGTTGCCAAGGCCCGTGCCGAACACGCCGCCGGTGGCGAAGCTGAACATCGACTGCACCATTTGATAGCCGGTGTTGTCGGGGTCGGCGAACGGGTCGATCCACGTCTCCACCCGTATCTTTACGTGCGCGAAAATGTAATATGCCGCAACGCTTCCCGCGGCGAACAGGGCCAGCCCGATGACCATCCAGCTGAGGCGTTCGGTGGCGATGTACACCATCACCAGAAACGAGGCGTACAGCAATAACGAAAAGCCGAGATCCTTTTCGAAGACCATCACGCCGATCGAGATGATCCACGCGGCCAGCAGCGGGGCGAGGTCACGCGGCCGCGGCAGATTCATGCCGAAGAAGTGCTTGCCTGCACTGGTGAAGATCCCGCGCTTGGCCACCAGCACGGCTGCGAAGAAAATCAGCAGCAGGACCTTCGAGAGCTCGGCGGGCTGAATCGAGAAGCCCGGCAACCGGATCCAGTTCTTAGAGCCGTTCACCTCCGATACCGATGCCGGCAACAGCGCGGGAATCGCCAAGAAAATCAGGCCGGCAAACCCACAGACGTAGCCATAGCGGGCGAGGATCCGGTGGTCTCTGAGAAAGACCACCACCAACGTGAACGCCGATACCCCCACCAGCGTCCACAGCATCTGCTGGTTCGCGCTCGGGCCATGTGCCGCACCGGAATCCGTCGCGCTCCTCGCCAGGTCAAGACGGTGGATCATCACCAGTCCCAGCCCATTGATCAGAGCGACGACGGGAAGCAACAGCGGGTCGGCGTACGGAGCGTACCGGCGGATCGCGACGTGCGCCGCCCCGAACAACGCGAGAAAGGCGATGCTGTACTGCGCCAAATCCGAACGGATACCTTGTTCTTGGTTCACCTCGACGATCAGCAGCGCGACTGTGGTGATGAGGGCGGCGAATCCGAGGAGCAGCAGCTCGGCGTTGCGCCGATTGGGCAGTGCCGGTGTCACCGCCACCACGGGTTGTGGCTGGGTGGTCATGCGGCGGTCCGGCAGTTGGTGCCCGGCTCGGGTTGCGTGGTCGGCGGACTCGGCGTGGCGGAGGTGGGCGGCGGTGCAGTCGCCGGCGCTGACGGGACCGGTGTCCAGGCCGGGGGAAACGCCGGCGGAGAGGCGGGCGGAGAAGCCGGGGGAGGGGCGGGGGGAAACGCCGGGGGAACCGGGGGCGGCTGCTGCGGAGCAGGCGACGCGCACACCGGCAACAACGATTGCTGAACCAACTTACGAATCTGGCTGATGGCGTCGTCTTCGCTACCGGTGGGCAGGCCGCCGGCGACCTGTGTGCGTCCGGACTTGTCCAAATCGTCGACCCGCAGCAGTCGGCAGCCATTCGGTGATTGACCGACGCTGATGAGTGACAACTCATTTCGTTGGCTCACACAGCCGAGCAGGTGCGGCTCCTGAAGGTGGTAGCCGAGCAGTGCGCCCTGGATCCCACGCATGATCACGACCGTGCCGGCGTTCGCGGTGACGTAGTAGTTGCTGCGGATGATCGTCCGCCCGATGATCAACCCGACCACCACGAGGAGGACCAGCACGGCGGCGACGATCATGGCTCTGCGCCACGACCGAGGCCGTTTGTTGGGCGAGTCTGGTTCAGAGACAACGCGTTTAGCGATGGCCGCGCGCCGCGGATCGATCGCCGACGCGCGCCCCGCCGAGGTGTCGGGGGGCGCGATCTGATCGTCGTCCCCGGAAACGGCGCCGGCCAGTATCGGTTGGGTCTGGCCCAGGTCGTAGTCGACGACGTCGGCGACCACCACGGTGACGTTATCGGGGCCACCGCCGCGCAACGCCAGTTCGATGAGCCGGTCGGCACTTTCGGTGACCTCGGGGATCCTCAGAGCCTCGAGGATGGTCTCCTGGCTGACCGGGTCTGACAGCCCATCGGAGCAGAGCAGGTAGCGGTCGCCCACCCGGGCCTCCCGCATGATCAGCGTGGGTTCCACCTCATGGCCGGTCAACGCCCGCATGATCAGCGAGCGCTGCGGGTGACTGTGAGCCTCTTCGGCAGTGATGCGGCCCTCGTCGACGAGCGTTTGCACGAAGGTGTCGTCCTTGGTGATCTGGGCGAGCTCGCCGTCGCGGAGCATATAGCCCCGCGAGTCGCCGATGTGGACGAGCCCAAGTTTGTTGCCGGCGAACAGGATTGCGGTGAGCGTAGTGCCCATGCCCTCGAGCTCGGGATCGCTGTCGACGTGGGCGGCGATCGAGGCATTTCCCTCCCGCACCGCCTCGTCGAGCTTGGCGAGCAGATCGCCCCCGGGCTCGTCGTCGTCGAGATGCGCGAGGGCGGCGATCACCAGCTGGGATGCCACCTCGCCGGCGGCGTGGCCGCCCATCCCATCGGCCAGCGCCAGCAATCGTGCGCCCGCGTAGACGGAGTCTTCGTTGTTGGTGCGGACAAGCCCACGGTCGCTGCGCGCGGCGTAACGGAGGACGAGCGTCACGGGCGCAGCTCGATTACCGTTTTGCCGATTCGAACCGGCGTGCCGATCGGAACGCGTACCGCCGTCGTCACCTTGTCCCTATCGAGGTATGTGCCGTTGGTCGATCCTAGGTCTTCGACGTACCAGTCGGCGCCATGCTGGGACAACCTAGCGTGGCGGGTCGAGGCGTAATCGTCGGTGAGCACGACAGTGGAGTCGTCGGCACGCCCGATCAGCACCGGCTGATTGCCAAGCGTGATGCGCGTCCCCGAAAGTGCACCCTCGACGACGACGAGGTAGCGAGCGGTGTGGCGGCGTGCGCGGTTGGGCAGCAGGGAGCCGGGCAGCGTCAGCCCCCGGCGGACCATCACGGCACCGGTCGGCGCGTAGATGTCGGTGCGCAGAATGCGCAGCACGGTCCAGATGAACAGCCACAGCAGCAGAAGGAACCCGGCGCGGGACAATTGCAGCACCAAGCCCTGCATCCGGCGCCCCCTGTCCTCGTTCCGTCGCGACCACGCTGGCGACACCGGGTGAAATCGAGTGCCCATCAGCAACGTCACGATACTTGGAGGGTGTTCGATGCGGGAGCGAAGCCGCGGCGCGTGCGCGGCGTCAGTGCATGCGGACGACGATCTCGGAATGCCCGAGGCGGATCACGTCTCCGTCGGCCAGCTGCCACTCCTGCACCGGGGCGTTGTTTACAGTGGTGCCGTTGGTGGAGTTGAGGTCCGACAGCAAGGCCGTCTGGCCGTCCCACCGGATCTCGAGGTGGCGACGCGAGACACCCGTGTCGGGCAGCCGGAACTGTGCGTCCTGTCCCCGGCCGATGACGTTGGCGCCCTCCCGCAGTTGGTAGGTGCGGCCACTGCCGTCGTCAAGCTGGAGCGTGACGTCGGTGTGGCCCGTCGGCCCGTAGTCGTTCTGGCCATAGCCGCCGGGCGCGTAGCCACCCTGGCCGTACTCGTACTCGCCCGCCTGGGGAGCGCCATACCCGCCCGGCGCGCCGTACTCGGGCCGGCCGTACTCGGGCTGCCCGTACTCGGGCTGGCCGTACTCGGGCTGGCCGTACTCGGGCTGCGCGTAGGGCTGGCCCTGCTGCGGATAGCCACCCTGTTCGTACTCGCCGCCGTAGCCGGGGCGCGGTTCGGGCCGGCCGTAGCCGGGACTCTCGTGCCGTCCCGGTGCGGGAGGTGCCGGAGGTGCCTGACGACCGTAGTCGTTCCCGTAACCGGGCTGGCCGCCATAGCCGGGTGGGGGACCCTGCTGATACGGCTGTTCGTAACCGCCCGGGGGGCCGGCGGGAGCGCCGCCGTAACCCTGTGCGGGCGGACGCTGGTCGTATTGCGTCGGGTAGCCCTGCTCGGGTGGATAGCCGCCCTGCTCGGGTGGGTAGCCGCCCTGCTCGGGTGGGTAGCCGCCGCGTGGCGGGTATCCCGGCTCACCCTGCGGTGGTGGGTAGCCGCCCTGCTCGGGTGGGTAGCCGCCCCGCGGGTCGGGGCCCGGACCGCGGACCGGGCGCTGGTCGTCCTTCGTACGGCCATACCGTTCGTCGTAGTACTCGTCGCCGGGTCGCCCCTGCCCCTGGCCGCCGCGGTAGCTCGGGTTGTCAGTCATCGCTGCTACTCCTGGTTCTGCGTTGAGCGCGTGTGGAGGTCGTGGTGGGGCGGGCCTGGCGTCGGGGTTGACCACAGCGCGAGCGCGAAACTGGCCAGTGTGCAGTTTCGGCGACTGCTCGAATCGGACAACCACATCACCATACGTTTGCCATCCTTGGTCATGAATAAACCCCACTAAATGCTTGGCGAAAGTATCGGACGTGAGATCCGGATCGGCGACCGCCTTCGCGAAGTCGGGTTCGCTAAGCGTGATCAGGTATTCGTTCGGCGCAAGCAGATGACCGCCCTCCAGCGTTTGCACGCCGTCGGAGGCTTCGCGCGTCAGCGCGTTTTCCACTTCTTGGGGGACGATTGCACCGCCGAACACTCGGGCAAATACATCGCCGACGGTGACTTCGAGCTTGCGCTCGATTCGCTGCACAATGCCCATGTCACCGTCCTTCCCCTACCTTGTCGGTTTCCATATCGCTGACGTGTGGCGGGCCTGCAGTGTCCTCGCGCCACTTCGTTCATCTGTATGGTATCGGTCCACGGAACCGCACCGGGACATGGAGAACTCTGAGAATGCGGTCGGCCCATGTCAGCGGGTGTTTTCGTGGCTGCGGGAATGCCTTTCGCAGCGGCGAATCGAGTTGGGGTTGCGCACCGCCGCCGTGATAGCCTCTAGCGGTTATTTCGGGCGAGTGGCGGAATGGCAGACGCGCTGGCTTCAGGTGCCAGTGTCCTTCGGGACGTGGGGGTTCAAGTCCCCCTTCGCCCACCGATATGAATTCACCCGGTCAGATCGGCGGCCGGAAGCCGGGGTTCGCAATCGCGGTCGCCATACCGCTGCCGATCGGCCCGTGCCGATCGAAGATCGTTGCGACACCGGTGGCCACTCCGGCATGGCTGTAGTGAGTCAGTGCCGCGAGCCCAATGTGCGGACCGTCGGGAAGTCGGCTGAGCGTGACCGTGTAGTCCGCGTTGATGAACTTCAAACCGCCGGTACCCCAATGCGTCAGGGAGCTGGTGACATCCCCGGCCATCGCAGCGCGGGTGAACGGTGTCAACGGGTCGCCGTCGACAATCGGGTTCGTCTCGCGCAGCCAGGCGAACTTGGGCCCGTCGGCCTGCTGCCACTCGGTCACGCCGATGCCCGGACTGCCCGCCACGGGGTCGCGGCCGTAGGACCAGAAGAACATGTGGGCTCTATCGGGCAGATCCCGCGGTTCAGCGGGCAGTGGCGGCATTGCGATGGGCGAGGTCCAGACCTCGTCGGGCGGTTGTTCGCTGCGGCGTAGGAACAGCGCACTGGCGCGCGCGACGACGCTGCCCTGCTGTGTTAAGTGCGCGTCTACCAGCCGGACACGGCGGCCCTGCCGGGACACCGCCGTCTGCACCCGGAGTGGTTCGAGCGTGGTGGGCCGTAGCAGGTCGACGGTCAGCCGGGCGGGCTGTAGCTCGCGGTCGGTCGCGTCACGTTCGATGGCCCAGGCGAGGATGCCCCCCACGACGTAGCCGCTGACGGTGCTGCCCCATGGTCCCTGTGCGATCCAGGTGGGGACGAAGTCGTCGCCGTCCCTGACGAAGAACGCCGCGGGAAGCGGTTCGTTGGGGACGCTCATCGGCGTGGCTTCAGCCTCGTCGTCGGCAGCTCAGGGGCGGCCAGCCTCGCCGGCGTGCCCGTATAGCCCTTCACCGCGCCGAAACGATCGTCGCGGGATTCCCATAGGTCGCGGTACAGAACGATGTCGTCGTGGCTGCGCCCGACGAAGTTCCACCACGTCACCAACTCTTCGGTGAAGGGTGTGCCGCCCAGAAGCATCACCCGGGCCGCGGCGGGTCCGGTGTTGCTGATCGGCAAGGTCCGGGGGCCGGCGCTCTGGCACGCGAGATCGCCGACGTTGATTCCGACGCCGGCCACCTCGACGGCGCCCTGGTCGAGCAGTACCCCGTGTTCGAACCGCGGATCGGTATCGAGGAGGACTTCTGCGCCGGCGTCGAGGTCGAGCTGCGCGCCGAGCAGGGGCGTGAAGGTGTGCACCGGTGAGCTGACGCCCTGCAGTTCGCCGACGAATACGCGCAGGTGCGCTCCATCGAGCGAAAGTGGTTGCGGGACGTAGTGCGCGAAGTCGCGCTCGGCGTCGCGATTCCGGGCCGGCAACGCCACCCAGAGCTGTACGCCGTGCAGGATCGCCGCGCCGGTCGTCGACACCTCGGAGTGGCAGATGCCCGCGCCTGCGGTCATGAGGTTCAGCTCGCCGGGGCGTACGAATGCGTGCACGCCGCCGCTGTCGCGGTGCTCGATCTCGCCGTCGAAAAGCCAACTAACCGTTTGCAATCCGGTATGGGGGTGCGGCGGGACGACCATGCCGGGAGAGCTGCGGACGTCGTACGGACCGTAGTGGTCCGCGAAGCACCATGCGCCGACGAGCGAGCGTTGGCGTTGCGGCAGGGTCCGGCGCACGCGGATGGCGCGGGGCCCGCCGAGTGGGACGTCGCGGGGGTGAAGGACCTCGATACCGGACTCCGAAGATGCCGCGCAAGTCTCTTCGACCGGGGCGGTTTCGAGGTTGCTCACCGTGGCGACGGTACGCCCGTCAACCGGCCATGGCCTGCCTGATCAGGTCGAGGTCATGGTCGTCGATCGTGAACACGCCGAACCGGAACTTGTACCCCCACCGCTTCTTGTCCTCGATGAAGTGCAGATCGTCGATGAGCGGGCGGATGGGTGTCTCATTGCCGGCGACGAAGTCGACATTCCGGCGCCACGGCACGAAATCGGGCGTCACTTCGACCTGGTACGGCTCATCGTCGGCGATCTGCCCTATCGCGGTGAACGCCTGAAGGGGTTCGCCGCCGCTGAGCGCGCTCCTGGACGAGTAGAAGACGATCCAGTCGCCTTTGGCCATTCGGCGCAGCATGTGTGGTTTGCCGTGATTGGCCTGAGTGAAACGACCTCGCGCGCCTTGTTGCACGTGGTCGCGGCTAACGGTGTTGATCCAGTTGGTCATGACACGCACGGTAGGGATAGGTGCCGACAGATGAGTCCGCCGAGCCAGCGGCGCACCCGCTCGGCGCGCAGGGCTGTGGATGAAGTCCCGACTGTGGAGAAGGGCCGCTGGTTTCCCCAGTTTGGCGGTGTCAATAGCCGGTCGTAGGCTCTACTCACAAGACTGAACTTCAGTCTTGAGTGAGAAGGGGTCGCCCCACACAGCAACTGCTGGTAGGCGGTGCCGCCGCGCTGGTGGCCTAACGATCGGGCACCTGCTCGGCGACGGCGCGTAGCTGGCCCTACCGGTTGGTGAGGACTTTTGCCGGGAGTCCCGCCGGCATCGAAGCCGACGACGACTCCCCGGCCTGAGCCGTTACGACAGGACTGACATTGCTAGAAGACACGCAGAGCTTGCGGCCACACTTCGAGGACGTGCAGGCGCACTACGATCTCTCCGACGAGTTCTTCGAGCTGTTCTTGGACCCGACGCGGACCTACAGCTGCGCTTACTTCGAGCGCGACGACATGACGCTGGAAGAGGCTCAGATCGCCAAGATCGACTTGGCGCTGGGCAAGCTCGGCCTACAGCCGGGTATGACGCTGCTGGACGTCGGCTGCGGCTGGGGCGCGACGATGATGCGCGCGGTGGAGCTCTACGACGTCAACGTGATCGGCCTGACCCTGAGCAAGAACCAAACCGCTCACGTTCAGAGCATGTTTGACCAGTCCGACAGCCCACGCTCCCGGCGGGTGCTGCTGGAGGGCTGGGAGGAGTTCAGCGAACCGGTGGACCGGATAGTCAGCATCGGTGCATTCGAACACTTCGGGCATGACCGCTACGACGACTTCTTCACTATGGCGCACAGCGTGTTGCCCGATGACGGAATCATGCTGCTGCACACCATCACTGGTTTGCATCCGCATGACGCGGCCGACCGAGGCTTGCCGCTTACGTTCGAGTTCGCCCGCTTCCTGAAATTCATCATGGACGAGATCTTCCCGGGCGGACGGCTGCCATCGACCCAGATGGTGCGCGAGCGCGCCGCCGCGGGCGGCTTCACGGTGGATCGGGTTCAGCCACTGCAGCCGCACTATGCCAAGACACTCGACACGTGGGCCGCGGCCCTGAAGGCTCACAAGGATGAGGCGATCGCGCTCCAGTCGCAAGTGGTCTACGACCGTTACATGAAGTACCTGACCGGCTGCGCCAAGCTGTTCCGTGACGGCTACATCGACGTGTGCCAGTTCACGCTGGTAAAGGAGTAGGCCCGACCAGTCGCCCTTGGCCGTCCGGCGCAGCATGTGGAGTCTGCCGCGACTTGCTTGAGTGAAACGACCTCGCATCCCGTGCCGGACGTGGGCGCGGCCAATAGAGCCCGACAGATCCGCCCCAGCCGGCGAGACCGGGTTGTCCACACCCGCGATTTCATCCACAGCCACCAACGTCTGGAAGTCGTTGGGCGGTCATGTTTGTCGGTCCGCCGCGAGATTATTGGGGTATGAGTTCGGCTGCGTTCGACCGGGTGCGGGCGGCGTTTGATG
>Ga0209006_10000249_pt1 | contig 55704 bp, 59 predicted proteins | sample JacPin_JW_Ref_O2_FD_188567 | JGI IMG/M metagenome (GOLD analysis project Ga0209006, IMG submission 188567) | Forest soil microbial communities from Algoma, Ontario, Canada - Jack Pine, Ontario site 1_JW_Ref_O2 (SPAdes) (version 2) | ecosystem: Environmental > Terrestrial > Soil > Boreal...
ACGCTACGCCGCATGCGTCGCCGTCCGCGATTGATCTCCGCCTTCTGGAAGCAATCTTCTTTGTGGCCAGAATAACTCTATATTATGCGAGACTCAGTAGGAATGAGGACCTGGATGCTACTTCAGGCCGAACGGATGGCTCAATGAGCGCCGCTCGCTAACCCTAGATCGGAGGAATGAAAAATGAATTCAAGAATCTTGGCAATATGTTCCTTTTGTCTGGCGATGACGTTCAGCGGCCTGGCCGTGGCGCAAGCTCCCTCGCCTGAAATCTGGCTGGGGCCTGCGGCGTTGCCTGCCCCAGGCCCCAGCGTGGCCGATCTGATGGACATGTTCACGCCAGACGCCCCATGGAAGATCTCCGCGTCCCACACCCAAGTGTTCATGCTGCAGGGCGCGTTCGTAGCCCGTGCGAGCCAGGGCCAGCTGAACTCTGTCGTCTTCGACCTGAACCGGCATGGCATCGCCATAGCCGTCGCGGTCGGGGTCATGAACGCGCCGCACGATCCGCCCTCGGGCTGCGGCGGCCTAGGCAACGTCGAAGGCTACGGCACCGTGCAGCAAGCCGCGAAAATCGCTGGCGCGATCAAGGCCGCGGGCGGCAAAGTCAAGTATCTCGTGATGGATGAACCTCTATACTTTGGCCATTACTACACCCAGGCGCCCGGAAAGGGTGCCGGGTGTCACAGCTCGATTCAACAGATCGTCCAGCTGATCAAACCCACGCTCGATGTCTACCGTCAAATCTTCCCGGACCTTATTGTCGGAGAGGTAGAGCCGACCTTCTTTATCGACGGTCAGACCGATTGGCGGGGTGATTTTTCCTCATGGGCGGCCGACTATCGCGCGACGACGGGACGGCCACTGGCTTTCATGCACCTGGATATCGAATGGCCGCTGCACAACGGCGTGGAAGACGCCCTGGCGGTCTATGGCGCCTCGCAGGGCTTACAGCGCCAAGGACTGTTGGGCAAGATCGGTGTCATCTACAACGGCTCGCGCCAGGACAAGTCCGACGAATCCTGGATGAAGGCGGCCCGCGACCATCTGATGCTGATGGAAGGCCAGAACAAGCTGCGGCCCGAACACATCATCTTCCAGTCATGGACTCCCAACCCGACGCAGGCCATGCCGGAGAGCGATCCGAACGCCCTGACCAGCCTGGTTGATTTCTATCTCAGCGTGAAGGAGGGGCCACCCGCGCGATATTGAGAGGATAAAATAAACTCAATGCGCATTCCGATACGTTGTTCCCGTCGCAGGGGCGGATTTTGAAAAAGCATCCCCGCCTCGAATTTCGGAACCTGTTGCCTTTTCTTTTGTGCTGGCTTGCCATCGCGGCTTTGGACGGCGTGTTCCCGGGCCGGGTAAATGCCGAGCCATTTCCTCCGCCGAGGTTCGGTCACTGCTGAGAAGACGGAAGCCCTGCTGCAAGCTGAGATGATTTTCGGCCTTGTATTCCACGGGGAGTTCGCCCCAATCGCCCGTCTCGTGACGCGCGAGGAATTCCACCGCGTTCTGCACTGTTTTTGCGAGAGCAGCCAGAGCGCCCGCCGTAGCGACGAGGCGCCCGAAGTCGAACAAGGGTTTATTGGCAATTTTTTGCACCAGTTGATTTCTCCTTTTCCGGATGTTGCCTTTGCTCTTCGGAGGCGCGGCGGCGCGCCGCGCACTCGACAGCAAATGCCGTTCATGGCCGGGGAAGGCCTCTGTCCGCCCGCGCTATCAAGAGCGCGGTTTGTGCGTTCATTGGAGCGCAGCGGAAACTCTTGACAGCAGAAGCGGACGGTCTAGGCGCAGTCTTTCGGCAGGAAGGGCATGGAGGGCTAGCCGTCCTTGTTTAATGGCTGCTGGGGAGTAATCAGCGGTCTTGCGATGACAGCAGAGATGGAGCTTTCGTATCGACGTGGGTAGCCGATTCAGGCATCTATGATGTGGTTCTTAAAATGCGTCATGCTCCCTGATTGAACACAAGCAAGAAACAAGAGTATTAGTCTCTGGTATAGTTCTCACTGAGTTATCTGGTTTTCCGTATCACCACTCGCTTTGCGGAGGCGCGATGCAAAATCAGAGGAGACTTCTTGCCCTGCTCTTGTGTTCGACCGTGGCAGCCTGGGCACAGGGCAATTCGTTCGACAAGGTTCGATACAACGGCGGATCGGTGGACTCGAAGGTCGATCCGAAGGACTGGCACAACCAGCTGACCGTGACCTCCGACATGATTACCTTGGCTTTGAAAGACGGCAAGAAGCTTGAAATCCCGCCCAAGACCGTCACTTCATTGAGCTACGGCCAAGAGGCGCACCGGCGCGTCGGAACAATGATCGCTCTGGCCATACTGATCTCTCCGGTCGCTTTGTTTGGATTGCTGCACAAGACTCGGCTCCACTTCATCGGAATTCAGTACACGCTTCCCGACAACAAGACCGGAGGCATCCTGTTGCAGGGTGACAAGGACAACTACCGCGCCATCCTGGTTGCACTCCAAGGGGTAACAGGCGCGCCCGTGTCGGTCGCTGAAAAAGACCGCGAGTATGTTCCAGTGAGCATCCGGACTCAAGTGGCGAAGGGCGAGGAAGAAAACTCCGCGAATCAGAAGGCAACCGAGGAGCATTCCAAGGAAGGGAAGCCGACCGAAAACGCTTCTCAAGATCCTGCAAAAGGAACCGTGAATGTCTCCTCCAACCCGCCTGGAGCGGAAGTGTTCGCGGATGGCGACTTTGTCGGAAACTCTCCTGCAATTCTCAAACTTGCGCCCGGAAAACACACGGTTGCTGTAAAGTCGTCCGGCTATACGGATTGGTCCAAAGAGATTACCGTGCAGAGCGGTTCGCAACTCCAGCTAAATGCGAATTTGGAAAAGCACTCGCCGTAGCTCCTCATGACGTTTGCTGCGGCGCAGCTGTGGACTGGCGGTGCCCTTGGGCGGGCGGGACTTGAGACATCCGCAAAGCGCCGCTACTATTGAGCCGGCCCTAGGGCTGATATCGGATGAATCTCCCAACACGTAGCTCTCCAATTGTGAGCACCGCCCGGATTGGTGTTCTCCGAAGCGTTGCAGTGCTCCTTGTCCAGCAGCATCCAGCCGACCACCGTGACCTTGCGGCCCGTGAGCGTGCGCTTCAAGTTGCTGGTCGACCAGTCCTTTCCTTTGGCCGCCATGATCGCTCGCCCTCTGGGCGTTACTTCGACAATCATGTGGTGAATGGCCTGCGAATCGTCCGCGCTCAGCGCCAACTCAATATGCGTGTCCGTGTGAGTGGGATCGGTTGCACCGCAATTGACCGTTTCCGGGCCACCAGGCTTCACGGCCACCACGAATCCAGTGATGATCGCCGCTTGCGATTCGTTCCAACGGCCAACATCGTTCCCCGGCTCAAGGACGGAGGTTAAGGAGATGGCGGGGTTGACGTGTGTCTTGAGCGGGGCGACCGTGCGATTCTTCAAGCGATTCAGTGCCATCAGTGCGGGCCTTGTAGTCTTGCCCTCCAGGGGGCAGCCGTCAAAGCTGCCGGGCGATTGAGCAGCGCACAGTTGCACCTGGAAAGCGGCCACGAATAAAAGCGCTGCCATCGTTCTCCAAATGATGGTCTGTCGAATTCTCACGGAAAACCCTCCGACGTCGCAGCAACCTGACTGCGGGGCGTTGTCTCACACAGGAACGCAGCCTAAAACGAGATGTATTTAAATGTCAAGTAAATGGACCATTACCGCAGGCATTCGATCCAAAAGCAGCTCAGTTTTTACGAATGCAGCTGCGCGACGGAGAATGTGAAACTTCCATGGGGGGCCTAGCAGGGAAAACTCGCGACCAACTTGTGGGAGCCACTCCTCTGATGCAACCTCGCGCTGGCAAGGACTGTGCGCCCCCGGGGCGCCTTGCGCTCGCCAATTGAAGTGACCGGGGGGTTTCTGTAGCGGCGGGAGTGAGAACGCAGCGGAGTCTTGACGAGTCGGCTTCCCCGAAGCGGACCGCCGGGGTGTTTAGCAGGATTTCCGCATCTAAACACGGTCGAAGCGGATGAAAGGAGGAGAATTATTCGTAAGGTAGGGCCACGACCGGGTCAATGAGCATCGCACGGCGCGCAGCAAAGCAGGATGCCGAAAGCGCAACTATTGTGAGCAGAAGGCCAGCCACGGCGGCAAACAAGAGGATCGTGCGGCGACACGCCAGACAGCGGGTTCGTCATCAAGTCCGTCAATCCCAAAGCAACCGCTACCCCAATTGCCGCCCCACGAACGCCAGCTTTGCCTTAGGACCATTTGCGGCACGTCTGCACCCTGTGCCCCGAGCGCCACGCAGTTGTCCTTGAGCGACTGAATGCGGCCACGAGTTGCTTCGTCTTTGGCGGCGCCAGCAAAACGAAATTCGAGCGGCGCGCACTGGATGACTACTTCCCGGCGGAGAAGATCTTCCTAATCCGGTCGCTGCGGTGCTGCTGAGATGGTGGGTAGAGGCCGATGCGGGGCGTGGCCGCGTTTGTAAACCAATATTGTGCGCTTGAAGTCCATGACCACAGTCCCGTCCGATTTGAAGCCAGTCGTCTTGATTTCGACGATTCCCATCTGCGGCCGCGATCGCGACTCGCGCTTGCTTAGCACTTGCGTTTGGGCGTAGATCGTGTCGCCTTCGAATACGGGCGTGGGAATTCGTATCTCATCCCAACCGAGGTTTATCGCGTTTCGCGACACGTCTGCGACAGACAGTCCGGTTACGAGTGCCAGCGTAAATGTAGAATTCACCAGTGGCTTGCCAAATTCTGTTTGCGCCGCATAATGTGCATCGAAGTGAATCGGGTTGGTATTCGCCGTCAGAAGCGTGAACCATATATTATCCGTCTGCGTCACGGTCCGCCCCAACGAATGACGCAGCACCATTCCGACCTCAAAATCTTCATAGCAACGCCCCGCGGCTCCGTTTGGCTCGCTCATACTCACTCCTCTATCTTTGTTCCCGCGCGAAAATGCGCGCTCGACTACAGCCGTTTCAGCCGATATTTTTCCACAATTGTCTTCGCAATCCGCACACTCGCCGCATCAATCATTTTCCCGTCCAGGCTCACGGCGCCAAGCCCTTCTGCTTGCGCACGCTCAAATGCTTCCAGCACTTTTTCGGCCGTCGCCGCTTCCTCCGCAGAGGGTGTAAACGCCGCATTGGCAACTGACAATTGGGCTGGGTGAATGCATTGTTTTCCGTCGAAGCCCATGGCCCGGGCGATTCGACAGGACCGCTCGAAAGCGGCCACGTCCTGGTAGGCCGCAAATGGGCCGTCCACGCAGCGCAAGCCCCTGGCCCTCGCTGCGGCGACGATCGCATGCATCACCGCGTGCCAGCGATGTCCTGGATACGCCTGGTCCCATTCGTCGAATTCACCAACGCCACTCGATGGCATCTGCAGCGAAGCCGCGTAATCTCCCGGCCCAAAAACCAAAGTCTCCAGGCGCGAGGATGCCTGCGCGATTTCCCGGATAAATAAAAAACCGCTCGCCGTTTCAATCTGCGCCTCGATCCCAATCCGCTTGCGTTGCCTGGAGCGCATTTCGATCTGTGTCAAAAGCGTGTCCACGAAATTCACATGATCGGCGGAATCCACCTTCGGAACCATCACCAGATCCACGCGGTCTCCCGCAACTTCGACTACCTCAATCAGGTCGCGATACGCGTAGGGGGTGTCCAGCCCGTTGATCCGGAAAATCCTGAGCCGGTCTCCGAAAGGCAACTCCACAAACGCGCGCACAACGTTCGCCCGGCTGGCAACCTTTTGCTCGGGCGTGACGGAATCTTCCAGATCGATGCACACGGCATCGGAGGCAGCGGCGGCAGCTTTTTCGATCATCGCCCAATTCGCAGCGGGCACAAACAGCGTGCTGCGCTCCAGCCGGAATGGAATTTCTTGCCGGACGATACCTGTCATCGCAGTCCCTCGCCCACCTCTGCCAGGATCTCCTGCGTATGCTCGCCAAGCGCAGGTACCGCTCCGATCCGCGCCGGAGCGCGCAGCAAGTTATGCGGCGGCACAAATGCGGAAATCATTCCGGCGGGAGACGCCGCGTTCACCCAGCGCTTTCGCGCAGTGTGCTGCGCGTGTTCTTTCACCGTGGACACGTCGTTCACGGTCCCGTTTGCAATGTCCGCCTCGTCCAAGCGTGCGAGGATCGCAGCCTTCGTGTGTTTTCGGAAATGCCCTTCGATCAGAGCTTCGAGTTCGGCGCGGTTTCGCAGCCGATCGGCGTTGCTGGCGAAGCGGGGATCATCCGCGAGCGCGGACATATTCAGCACCATGCGGGAAAAGCGCCGCCATTCGCGCTCATTTTGTATTGCCAGATTCACGGCACCATCAGCGCAGGCATAGGCGCCGTAGGGCACGATCATGTTGTGGCGCATCCCGGCGCGTGCCGGAATGTTCCCCGTGCCCGACCAGGCATAGAGGGCCGGCATCGTCCACTCCGTGAGGCATTCCAGCATCGAAATATCGATGCGTTCGCCACGCCCGGTTCGCTCGCGATTGATGAGCGCCGCCAGGATCGACGAATAGCCATACAAGCCCGCGGCGATATCGGCGATTGAAATGCCCACTTTTGCCGGCGCATCAGGAGTTCCCGTCAGGCTTACCACGCCTGACTCTGCCTGTATCAGAAAATCGTACGCTTTCTTCAAGCGGTAGGGTCCGTCGGGGCCATAACCAGAGATGCCGCACCAGATCAGCCGCTCACAGCGCTGGGCGAGTTGATCGTAACCGAATCCAATCCGTTCCACCGCGCCGGGCGCCAGATTGTGGATGAATACATCGGCGCGCTCAATCAACTTCGAGCAAACGTTGCGATCGCAGGTTTCCTTGAGGTTCAGCGTCACGCTGCGCTTTCCGCGATTGAGCCACGCAAAGTATGCGGAGAGCCCATGCAACGCGCTGTCGTATTGCCGCGCGAAATCGCCCCCGTCTGTCCGCTCGACCTTGATCACGTCGGCGCCCATATCCGCAAGCTGGCGCGAGCAAAACGGGCCAGCGACCGCCTGTTCGAGCGCGACGACGCGAAGGCCACTGAACGGAAGGGCAGGATCCGAGTTGTTCATAACCATTGCCATTTTTCCGCGAGAGGTCTCATCTCAGAAAGACCTGGGCAAACCAAGCACGTGTTCCGCCAAATACGACAGAATCAAGTTTGTCGAAATCGGCGCCACCTGGTAGAGGCGTGTTTCGCGGAATTTTCGCTCAATGTCGTACTCCGAGGCGAAACCAAATCCGCCGTGTGTTTGCAGACATACATTGGCCGCCTCCCAGGACGCGTCCGCAGCGAGCAGTTTTGCAACGTTCGCCGCCGCGGCGCAGGGCTGCGCCGCATCGAAAAGCTGCGCGGCCTCGTACCTCATCGCATCCGCCGCGAGGACATTGGCGTAGGCGCGGGCGATGGGGAATTGTATTCCCTGGTTTTGGCCGATCGGCCGGTCGAATACGATGCGGTCATTCGCATATTTTCGGGTTTTGTCAATGAACCAGTAACCATCGCCGACGCACTCGGCGGCTATCAGGATCCGCTCCGCGTTCATCCCGTCTAGAATGTAACGCAGTCCTTTTCCCTCCTCGCCTACCAAGTTCTCCGCAGGTATTTCGAAGTTGTCGAAGAACACCTCGTTGGTTTCGTGATTCACCATGTTGCGAATCGGGCGCACCGTCAGGCCCGCGCCGCCCGAGCGGTGCAGATCGACGAGAAAAACCGACAGTCCTTCCGTTCTCTTGGCAACTTGCTCGACGGGCGTGGTACGGGCCAAAAGCAACATCAGATCGGAGTGTTGCATGCGCGAGATCCACACTTTCTGACCGTTCACAACGTACTGGTCACCCTTGCGCGCCGCAAAAGTCTTGGTCTTGGTCGTATCCGTCCCTGTAGTAGGCTCGGTCACCGCGAATGACTGTAGCCGCAACTCGCCGGAAGCAATCTTTGGGAGGTACTTCCGCTTCTGCTCCTCCGAGCCATGTCGCAACAAAGTGCCCATGATGTACATCTGAGCGTGGCAGGCGCCAGAATTTGCCCCCGAACGATTGACCTCTTCCAGAATTACGGACGCCTCAACCAACCCGAGCCCGGCTCCCCCATATTGCTCAGGGATCAACGCTGCCAACCAGCCAGCCTTCGTGAGTTCGGCGACAAATTCCTCCGGGTAGGCCGACTTTTCCTCGTTCCGCTGCCAATAATCGCTGCCGAACTGACCGCACAGCTCGCGCAGGGATTGCCTGAGTTCCCGGTGCTGGATGAATCGCGGATTGATTTCGGCCATGGGTTCTCTGTCTCGCGCAATGTTATCGAAGAATCGCGTCTGCTCCGAGGATGGCACCGCGCATGCGATTCTTCAGGTATGCGCCATCTCGAGGGGGCAATGCGAGCGGGTCGTCGGTGAGTGCTACCTTCACCACCGCCAGAAACAAATCATCCATCTGTTGAATATCCGAGCGCAGCCCCTCGATTTCATTCTCGGCGCGAATGGTGCGCACATGAGGAAATCCGCAAGCGAGGGCGACCGCAGCCAAGTCTGTTCCCGACGCGGTGTGCGTCCGCTGCTGCCCCGTCTCGCCGTATCGTTCGTTGTCGAGTACCACAATGCGTAAATTATGGGGGCGCTCTACTGCAATCGTGGCCAGGCTGCCCATGCCCATAAGCATTTCTCCATCGCCCGTAATCACCAGCACTTTGCGCGCAGGCTGCGCCAGCGCGAGACCCAAACCCAGCATGGCCGCGCCACCCATCGCTCCCCACAATGGAAAATTGAGCGCATGGTCTCCTGCGGCGGTGACATCCCATGCCGCCGCGCCCAGTCCGGATACTAGTAACATCGTGCCACGCTCGCGCAAGAGTTCGCGCACGACCGCGCGGCGATTTAACAGGAGCGACGCGTCTTGCATCGTATTACTCCAGGAACTGCTTGGCGCCGATCAACCGCTGGGACAATAGAACCGCGACTCCGCAGTAGCTCTGGAAAGCCAGCTTCGTCGCTGCCAGAACGGTAGCGCGAACTTCCCGGGCCTCTGCCACCCGCTGCACGATGATACCCATCGCGGTCAGCGCGGCAGGCGTGCCTTGCCCCATCGGCACTTGCCACGGATTAAACTCGCCCCACTCACCACGCATCGTAATTAGACACAGAAACGGGAAACTGCAGGTCCCGACCAGAGACATCATGTTGATACAATTTCCCACGCCACTCGATTGCATCAGGAGCGCCGCGCGTTTCCCGCCCAGATAGGCCCCCGCGGCGAGGGCGACTCCTTCTTCTTCGGTGGTCAGCGTTACCGCGTGGATCTCGGGGTCGGACTCGCACCGTTTGATCAGATGGGTGTGGCCCGCATCAGGAACGTAGGAAACGATCTCGACGCCTTGGGCTTTGAATACGTCGTAGATGTCGCTTGCCCAGTGCTGCGAGTGACTGTCGTCGCTCAGTTTGGCCGCTGTGGTGGACATAGTTCGATCAAATCAGATTGCTGAAAACGGTTGCCATATCGCTTGCGTGAAGAATCCGCAGCACGGCAGCGATGGCGCGATCCGCCACAGCGGAGCCGAAGCGCTGCTCAATGAGCGTGCGAAACTTTTCTCGCAGCGCTGCAGTAGAAATCGGGTTCTCCGGGTTGCCGCGCGGATAGTCGCTGGCGCCGCTCAGTAGCGTGCCATCCTGCAACGTCAGCCGGATCCGCGAGGGCCACGCTGCGGGGTACCGCGCGGTGAGTTCATCGGAAATAGCGATTCGCACACGAGGCAAAAGCGCCGCGATACCGCGATCGACCACGCCTTCTGCGCCGAACCGGTCCGGGCCAAATTGCTCCAGGCCGACCCGCCCTTCGAGAAATGCCGCTGCTGTAACATATGCCAAACTGAACTTCGCGCGAAATGGGTTGGGTGGGTTCAGTTCCTTTACAATTTCGAAGCCTGGTCCGTACGTCTCGATTTCGATCCGAGCCACTTTCTCGGCCGCCTCCCGATTGGTCCATCCAAGCTGCGCGCGCAAATCGAGCGCCGTATCGATTGCGGAATGGGTGTGCCCGCAGCAAGAATAGAGCTTGAAACAGTTCTCACGGATCTTCCATTTTGAGCCAAGTTGATCGGTGATGCGGCTGGTGTCGTGGCCGTTGCTCATCGCCCGAAAGAATCCACGTTCGCCTTCGAGAATGCGCGTCGCACCTGTAAATCCGCACTTTGCCAGATCTGCCGAGAGAATCCCGCTGGATGCCGCCTTACCGGCATGCAAGTGCTTGCTCATCGCACCATCCGCGTTGAACTCCCACAAGCCGGCCGCCTGAGTGCCCGCGTTTCCCAACGCATCCAGCATTTGGGGGGACGAGAGCCGGAGTAATGAGCCGGCGGCAATCGCTGCGCCGAAGGTCGCTGCCGTTCCGGTCGGATGCCAGAAGCGATAATGGCTCGGATTGACCGCTTCGCCGATGCGCAGGCCCGCGTCGTAGCCTAATGCAACCGCGAGCAGGAAAGCTTTACCTTGCGCATGTTCGCGCTCCGCTACGGCCAGCGCAGCTGAGATAATGGGCGCAGCTGGATGCAATGTAGAGCTCTTGTGAACATCATCGAGTTCCAGGGTGTGCGCAGCCACACCGTTTGCGAGCGCGGCACTCCCGGCCGCGGCGCGTCCTGCGCAGAACACCGTGGCCTGCTCCGACTGACCCATCCCGGCGATGACCTGCTGCATTCTTCGCGCGGGATCCTCGACCGCGCCCGCCATCGCCGAGCCCAGCCAGTCCAGAACCGAACGCTCCACATCGGCGATGACATCGTCCGGCAAATCTTCGAATCGCGTACTCGCCGAGACTTGCGCGAGCTTCCAGCTCGCGCCTTCGCGTGAAGATGTTGCTGACTCGGGCATCACTCTAGTCTCTGCGCATCGGCATCAAGAAGCGGATCACATGTTCGCAGGAACTGCGCAAGTGTTTGCGCATGGCGGCTTCCGCGCCATCGGGGTTCCGGTCTGTGATCGCCTTTGCAATGAGATCGTGTTCGGCTAGCGTGCCTTCCAGCCAGCGCGACTGCCCGAGCCAGAGCGAACGAATGCGGTGCATCTGGTCGTCCAGAGTGGCAAGGATATTGATCATGCGATGGTTCTGTGTGGCCCCGATAATGGTCTTGTGCAAACTGACATCGGTCTCGACAATCGTTTCCGAATGGCCCGCAGCGGTTCCCTGGTGCATTTCCTGAATGATGTGTTCCAGCTTCAAGAGGCCATCGGGGCCCATCTGCTCGGCGGCCAGGCGCGCCGCGAAAGATTCAAGCTGCTCGCGCACTTGGTAGATCTCCATAATGTCGTGCGGCGTGAGCTCGGATACAAATGTGCCGCGACCGGGCACGGTTCGCACCATCCCTTCCTGCTCGAGGCGAGTGAGGGCTTCGCGCACGGGGGTACGGCTGAGTTTGAACTGCGCCGCGAGCGCATATTCGGAAAGCGGCGTGGCAGGCGGCCGCGTACCCTTCAGAATCGAGTCCCGAATTTTCCGGTAAGCTTCTTCGCCGCGCGTCAGGTCTTTTTCGCGGAAGCCGACTGCGGATCTGTTGCGCGTGACACGGGGCATGGCGGCGTTCCTCCGGCATTGAATGTAAGTTACACCGTCGAGTATACGCCTAGTATACCGCGCTGGCATCGCAATTTTTCTCCCGTCTTCGGCCGTTCAGTCGACAACCGTCTGGCTTTGCTCGCGCAGGTAAGACAGCAGGTAGTACGGACCGCCGCTTCCCTTGCCGGAACACCCCGAAGCTTTCCATCCGCCAAAGGACTGATAGCCCGGCCAAGCTCCCGTGCATGCGCCTTGCGCCCGGTTTACGTATGCCACACCTACCTGGATACGCTGCAGGTAGTCCTGCGCTTCTTCTGTAGTGCCGAAAAACCCTCCTGTGAGTCCGTAGTCGGCTTCGTTCGCCAGTTCCAAAGCCTGGCTCAGGCTCTCCACAGGCTCAATGATCAAGAGCGGAACAAACATCTCTTGCTTCCACAGCCGATGTGTCCGCGGGACCTTGGTCACGACGGTCGGTTCTACGTAATAACCTTTTGCGAGCGCCCCGGTCGTGATCGTCCGACCGCCCGTCACGATTTCTCCGCCCCGCGAGAGTTCCTCGCAGTATTTGACATAGTCCCGGTACGCGCTATCTCTCACCAGCGGGCCGAGATACACATTGCGCTCGGTTGGATCGCCGACGGTGAGTGACTTTGCAATCTCGGCAACGCGTTTCACCAGATCCTCATAGATGCCCGCTTCGGCGTAAACGCGGGAAGAGGCGGAGCATTTTTGTCCCTGAGCGCCGAAGCCGGAGCGCGCGATGCCCCACGCGGCTCGTTCCAGGTCCGCGTGGCGCGATACCACCGCTGCATTCTTGCCTCCCATTTCCAGGATCACGGGCCGCGGATACCTGAACTTGGAAGCCTCGCGGTAAACCTTCATTCCCACTCGATAGGATCCGGTAAAAGTGATCCCGTCCACCGCCGCGCTGTCCAGCAGGGCCTGTCCCAGGGGCTCATTTTGGCCCGTAACATAGTTGAATACGCCATCCGGCAATCCAGCATCGCGGAAACATTCTGCCAGCACCCGCACGGACCATGCTGTTTCCACCGAGGGTTTGGTCACGACGGTATTTCCAGCTACCAAAGCCGCACCGGCTGGACCGCACGTCAGGGAGCTGGGGAAATTGAAAGGGCTGATGATGAGCCAGGCGCCATACGGCTTCATAACGCTCAGGTTGTAAACAGTATGGCCTGGGAGCGGCTCGCTCCCCATCCTCACGACATAACCGTTGTTCTTCTCCATCGCATCGCACGCGGCGCGGAGCAAGTCGGCAGCTTCCTGAATGTCGCCCAGCGATTCCAGGCGATTCTTGCCCACATTCAGCGTCGTCACCACGGCGAGTTCGTAGAGGCGCTCTTCGATCTTATCGGCAACTCGACGCACCAGGGCCACGCGATCTTGCCAGCGCATCGCGCTCCACTCCGGAAATGCCGCTTGCGCGGCGGCCATTGCCAGGTTCGCATCGTGCTGGGCGCCCTGCGGAAAACGCGCCAGCACCCAATCGGTGTTAATGGGTGAGCGATTCTCGAACTGTTCCTCGGAGAAGTGATCTTTGTTGTCGATGATCATGCCGCAGGTGCCGCCGAGATTCGCTTTCACCTTCGCGAGCGCGGCTTCGTAGCGGGCGTGCATTTCATCGGGCGGATCGAACATCGTGGCATAGGTCAACTTGAAGTCAGCTGTCATGACTAGTCCTCGGGTTCCCGGTTCCCAGGTCCGCGCTGGCGGACATAGACGACCGAACTCAGGCGGTCCTGTTCGCACAGCGCTCTGTGCCTATGCGAATGACCGCACTGCTTTGCCTATCCCTGCCTCCACTCGTTCGACGAACGAGTGTACCTACGGTATTCTGGTGGTATACCACATTTCCCTTGACACAAGATAGCCCTGTCGTAAATAATTTGCACCGTTTTCGGAAACCTCGGCGCGGAGAAGGATTCCGGTCCGTCCCGATCCGTCGTACGGAAAGCGTAGCAATCAGGCCATGCGGTCGTGGCTGAGGAGGCTCCCTTGCGCACAAGGCTTCTCGTTCTGTTGTCGCTTTTAATTGCCGGTCCCGTCTGGGCACAGACCATCGCAATCCGCGCCGGATACATCGTAGACCCGGCCAAAGGAACCGTGGCAAAAGACCAGGTCATTCTGGTCGAGCAAGGAAAGATTAAATCCATTGGCTCGGGCAGCGCCATCCCCCCCGGCGCACAGGTCGTCGACCTGTCGAAAGAATGGATCACGCCCGGTCTGATGGACGCTCATACCCACCTGACTCTCACCGAGATACTCAACGCGCCGTTTGAATCCTTTTATCTGAAAGAAAGCACAACGTACCGAGGGCTGCGCGGACTGCGCAATGCGCAGGTGCTGCTGCAAAGAGGTTTCACGGCGGTCCGCGAGGTGGGCAACGACGGTGATTACGCCACCGAAGACGTGCGCCGGGCAATTCAGCAAGGCATGTTCGACGGCCCCACGATTCTGAGCGCCGGGAAGATCATTACGCCATTCGGCGGGCAGTCGTATGCCGTCCCGCCCGAGCAAGGTCCTTTCTGGCGCTATGAATATATTGACGCCGATAGTCCGGATGAAATGCGCAAGGCGGTGCGCAAGAACATTTACTACGGCGCGGACCTGATCAAACTCGTCACGGACAATGGTCCGTATCATTTTTCGCTGGAGGAAATCCGCGCGGCTGTGGACGAAGCCCATCACGCGGGACGCGCGGTTGCCGTACACGTCTACGGAGGTGAGGCGGCGCAGAACGTCATCGAGGGTGGCGTCGATTCCGTGGAACACGGATTTGGCCTGTCCGACGCTCAACTCCAGCTCATGAAAGAGAAAGGCATCTTTCTGGTGGGCACCGATTTTCCCAAGAGCGCGCTCGATGTGATGGGCAGGAACGGCAACTTTCTGGAAGATCCAGCCATTCTCGGGCCCAAGATCACGGACCGCCTTCGGCGCGCCTACCGCATCGGCGTCAAGATGGCATTCGGCACCGACTCTTTTCTGGATGTCCCTGGCAAGACGCGCGCCGATTTCATGTTCGATTACCTGTCCCGCTGGCGAGAGGCAGGCGTGCCGAACGCGGACATCCTCAAGTGCATGACGACCAACGCCGCCGAGCTGCTGCGCATTGACAAGCAGCGCGGCTCGCTCGCTCCGGGCCTGGCCGCGGACATCATCGCCATGCCTGCGAGCCCTCTCGAGGATATTGAGTCGCTGCGGAATGTGAATTTCGTGATGAAAGACGGAAAGATAGTGCGACGTCCAGAGTGAACATTTTGCGGAAGGCTTTGCAGGCCGGAGCTGCGCGGTTCGATTCAATCCTCGGGCTTGCCGGCCAAGGAGATCTGATCATGATCCGAGGCGCGTGGAAGAGTCGGCTTCTCCATTTACTTGCTTTTGTCCTGCTGGTGATTGCTGCCGCATCACGCGTGCTCGCACAGGCTGGCGCCACCGGCGCCATTTCAGGAACGGTCCTCGATTCCAGCGGTGCCCTGGTTCCCGGCGCCGAAGTGAAGATCGTGGATGACCGCACGGCTCATCTGTTGCGCACGCTGGCGACCGATGCGAATGGAAACTTCGTCGCGGCCCTCTTGCCCCCAAGCACGTACCGCGTCCTGGTCAACGCGAAGGGATTTGGCGAGCAAGTCACGTCGGGCATCGAGGTCCGCGTCACCGAAACCACGCGGATCAGCGTCTCTTTGCAGCCGAGCCAGCTGAGCCAGAAGGTCGAGGTCAACGCGCAAATCGCTCAGGTCAACACCGAAGACGCCACCACCGGCCAGACCATCACGACCGAGACGGTGCGCACTCTGCCCCTGGCAACACAGAACTTCCAGCAGCTTCTCACTCTCTCCACGGGCGCCTCGGACAGTCTCAATAATGCCACGCAACTCGGCCGCGGCAACGTGAACATATCCGTGAATGGGCAGCGCAGCGACAACAATAACTACCAAATCGAGGGCATCAGTGCCACCGACTACAACGTGGCGTCGCTAGCCAACACGCCCCTGCCGAATCCCGACGTCTTGCAGGAATTCAAGGTTCAGACCAGCCTGTACGATGCCAGCAACGGGCGCAACGGCGGCGGCAATGTAAATGCTGTCCTTAAGTCTGGCAGCAAAGACTTCCACTTCGATGCCTACGAATTTTTCCGCAACAACGTTTTAAATGCGAACGGATACTTCTTTAATAATCAGGGAGTCGCCCGCCCGGTCCTGAGCCAGAACATTTTCGGCCTGAGCGCCGGAGGACCGGTGGTTAAGGAGAAGCTCGGCTATTTCTTCGCGAACTACCAAGGCACGCGCCAACGCAGCGGGGAGGATAACGGAACCTTCATCAGCACGGAGATTCCCGTTTTTCCGTCCGTGCGCAGCCAACAAACTCTTTCCCAGGCGTTTTTCGGCAATACCACCACGCAAATCGACCCTGTCGTCCTGGCACTGTTGAATGTCAAGAGCAATCAATTCGGCGGGGCAGGGGGCGGATTCCTGATCCCTTCCATTCCCGGGACGGTGGGATCACTGGCGCCGTTCGTATTCAGCAGCCCCGGCACATTTAATGATGACCAATTCACCACCAATTGGGATAAGAGCTTCCGCCATGACGCGGATCGGCTGGCCGTGCGTTTCTTCTTCAGTAATTCGCAAGCCGTGCGGCCCTTTGGAGCCGGCGGATCCCAGGCGGAATTCGGCATTAGCATCAATCCGACGGATCTGAATTTCCCACTCGCGGTTCCCATCAATACGCGGTTCTTGAACGTTGGAGAGACCCACGTTTTCTCGTCCAGCGTGGTGAACGTTTTTCATTTCGGCTACATTCGCATCAACAATAGCAGCATTAATACGCCGATCGTTACGGCCAGCGATCTGGGCATCAGTCGGCCCACCAACACGCTCACTCCGGACATCTACAAGTTCACACTGGCATCTTCAGGTTTCCAGATCGGGCCCACGCCGGGTGCGAACCAGTTCCAGACGCAGAACAATTACAGCTTCACCGATACCGTGAGCTGGGTTCACGGGAAGCACCAGATGAGCTTCGGCGGCGACGCCTCTCGCGTGGATCTCGACAAGTTTTTCCCCGGAGCCTTCAACGGACAGATCATCTTTGCCAGCCTGGGTCCCGGGCAGCCTTCCGATATTCAGAATTTCCTGATGGGAAGTCCGCAGTTCACCTTCGGCGGCAGCGGCAACGCCAACCACGAATACCGTATCAGCAATTTTTCAGGCTTCGCCGAGGACAATTACAAGGTTACTTCCGAATTGACCTTGAACCTTGGCTTGCGCGTCGAAGTTAACGGAGCGTTTCACGATGCCGCTTGTCATATCGGCAACGTTGATCCGGCCCTGGTCAATGCGGGTGCGAATCCTTTCATCTACCCAAAATGCGTGGACCAATTTGATGTTCCCGGTTTTGTGGGTACCTCGAGCAGCACCACGCTCCAGAACAACTATTCCACGGGTCTCGGGCCGCGCGTAGGCCTGGCCTACGATTTGTTCGGTCATCACACGACCACGATTCGCGCCGGCTATGGCATCTATTATGTTCGTGAAGACGTGGGGGCAGTGGACCAACTTTCCTTCCTCGCTCCACTGCAGCCCGTCGCGTTTGGAGGCGGGCCGGCGGGGTGCCTCGGCACGTTTTTTTCACCTTCCCCGGCCGCAGGCTGTCCCAATCCCAACCCCAATGCTCTGCCACCGGTCGGGGTCATATCGCCCGCGTTCGTGCCTGTTCTTTCACAGTTGACCGGCTTTATCAATAATCAAACCGGTCTGCCAACTTCCGACACCTCCCAGACTCCCGTTTATAACAACAACACAATCAATTTCTTCGCCTTGCAAGTTCCGCAGCACTTCGTCGTTCCGAGCGTACAGCAGTGGAACCTTACCGTGCAGCGTTCGCTCGGGTCGAAATGGGTGCTGGAAGTCGGCTACGTCGGCACGCACGCCATCCACCTTCGCGAAACCCGCGATTCTCAACAAGCGTCGATCGCCACTGCCGCGAATCCGTTGACGGTTATGGGCGCAGGCGGACAACCGTTCTTGATTACCACAACCACCGTTTCCAATGGCGCCGCCCGTGCAAAGACGCAAGGACTCAACGGCTATTCGGCCTTTGAGCTGTTTTCGAACGATGCCTATTCTCATTACAATTCCTTGCAGACCACCCTCTCAAGACACTGGGACGGCGGGTACTTTCAGGCTGCTTATACATTTTCAAAATCGACAGACACAACTTCCACGGGCAACACTTCCGTAAACACAGCCTTCAACGACCAGACGAGCTTAGCGGACTCCCGGGGGCTTTCAGATTTCGATCGGCCGCATCGCTTGGCGGTGAGCTACGTTTACACATTCCCTCTATTTCGGGATGCCACTGGACTCAAAGCCGTGGCGCTGAAGGATTGGGGCATCAGCGGCGTGACGGTTTTCCAATCCGGCACACCATTTTCGATTTTCGATTCCGCAGCGGGAACCGCCTTTGATGGAGCCACAACAATTAACGCCACGGCGAGTCTGGCTCCGGGTGCCACACTATCCGATGGGCTGACCAAGGGCGGCATCCAGTCCCGCTTGAACGGCTACGTCAACATCAATGCGTTCAGCCCCGCTCCTATTATTGGCAATGACGGCGTGGCAACTGGATTTGGTGATCTGGGCCGCAACATCTACCGCGGACCTTTTGAACAAAATTGGGATTTTTCACTGGTTAAGCACTTCCGAATCACGGAGCATCAGGATCTTCGATTCACCACCGACTTTTTCAATCTCTGGAACCACCCTGTGTTCAGCAACCCGGCATTCACGGATGTGGAAAACCCGGCAAGCTTTGGGGACATCGTGGGTACCGAGAATAACCCGCGTGTCATACAGTTCTCGCTGAGGTACTCCTTCTGACGGCGGAGCCCCCGGGCCACTCGGTCACCATGAACAAGCGAGGACCGATGCAACGCTACCAGCTGTACATAGAGGGCAGATACGTAGATCCTGCCGGCGCGAAATGGTTCGATACGTACAATCCCTACACGGGTGAGCCTTGGGCGCAGGTCCCGCAAGGCGATCGCGAGGACGTCGATCGCGCCGTCCGCGCCGCGCACAGGGCGCTCACGGAGAGCAGGTGGCCAGAGTTCACTCCCAGCCAGCGCGGACTCCTGCTGCACAGGTTGGGCGATCTGGTCGCACGTGAAGCCGGAAAATTAGCAGAGATCGAAGTCCGCGACAACGGCAAGCTGATCGCCGAAATGCGGACCCAGCTGGAGTACATCCCCCAGTGGTATTACTATTTTGGAGGATTGGCCGACAAGATCCAAGGCGCCGTGGTTCCCTTGGACAAAAAGGGCTATTTCAACTTTACTCGGCACGAACCCCTCGGGGTCGTGGCCATCATCACTCCTTGGAACTCTCCGCTGATGCTTTCCTCCTGGAAGATTGCGCCCGCCCTCGCTGCGGGTTGCACGGTCGTGATCAAGCCCTCCGAGTTTGCTTCAGCCTCGGCCTTGGAATTCGCCAAGCTGTTCGAGGAGGCAGGTTTTCCACCCGGGGTGGTCAACGTGGTCACGGGTTTCGGTCAGGATGTAGGTGTCCCGCTCGTGGAGCATCCGCTTGTCAGCAAAGTTAGCTTCACCGGCTCGGACGGAACCGGACGCGCCATCTACCAGCTTGCTGCCAAAAGCTTCAAGCACGTGAGTCTGGAACTCGGAGGCAAGTCACCCAATATCGTCCTCGACGATGCGGTCATGGAAGACGCCGTCAATGGGGCAATTTCCGGAATTTTCGCAGCTTCGGGCCAAACCTGCATCGCCGGCTCGCGATTGTTGTTGCAGGACGGGATTCACGACGCTTTTCTGGAAAAGCTAATTCCGCTTGCTCGGTCGGCCCGGATGGGCGACCCGATGAGCTTGGATACCGCCGTGGGTCCGATTACGACACGACCTCAATATCAGAAGGTGCTGAGCTATATCGAAGTAGCCAAAGCAGAAGGCGCCGAGCTCCTGCTGGGCGGAGGCTCGTCGACGCGTCCGGAATGTGGCAAGGGCTGGTTTATCGAACCGACGGTTTTCGCGAACGTGAACAACAAGATGCGTATCGCCCAAGAAGAAGTCTTTGGTCCCGTCTTGGCGGTGATTAAATTCAAAGACGACGAAGAGGCCGTATCGATCGCCAACGACTCGCGCTTCGGTCTCGGCGCAGGCGTATGGACCGCGAGCATCGCCCGCGCCCATCGCATGGCGGAGCGAATACAGTCTGGCACCGTGTGGGTCAACTGCTACCGTGCTTTAAGCTACATGTCGCCCTTTGGAGGGTACAAGAATTCGGGTCTGGGGCGCGAGAATGGCATCGATGCGATTCGTGAGTACCTTCAAACCAAAAGCGTCTGGTTCAATACGGGCGCTCCGACTGCGAATCCTTTCGTCATGCGTTGATCTTCCGGACTCGCCAACTCCATTCGATTGGCTGACTGCATTGCGAGAGTCTCGTGGGAGGGGGCTGACTTCGTCAGCCGTCGCGCGAAAACTTGGTGTTGCATCGTGCGGGACAACACTCAGAAGTGAGCCGTCCACCTGAAAACCACCGTTGTACTTGATGAAACCGGGCTTCCTGAATTTGTTCATGAAAAAATTCACGCCCGAGCGCGCCGAGCCCACCATTTCCGCCAGCGTTTCCTGCCAGACTGTCGGTAGAACTCGTTGCGGTTGATCCTGCTGGCCGTAGCGGGCAGCAGCAACAGCGTGCGCACCAGGCGCTACTCGCGGGAGTTAAATAGCTCGTCCCTCAGATCCTCTTCGTTGCGGATGTCGCGCGAAAGCATGTCAGTGATGAAACGGTCGGAAAATCGGTGTTCGAGCCGCAGCACGCGAATGAATTGGTTCTTTTCTATCATCCGTGCCGTCGCCGAGAGCAATCGCAGTCACCGTCCTCATCCGGTTCGATTGGGGCTAGCGCTGACCGTGCAGCTTGACGACGGCGGGTCGGGAACGATGTAAACCGGCTCTTTTAAGCCCTGCTCGCCATCTTCGACGCCATATGAAACAGAAGCTTACGGTTCTTAGCATTCATGCGCGATAACAATTTCGCGAAGTGCTGAAGCTCACGGTCCTGTTTCGAGCTGGGCGGCCGAGTCGGGATGATTCCTCCTGGTATATTCGGCTTTTTCACCCGATGCTTGTCCGTGAAAAGCTGGTACATAGGGACTTGCAAAGCTTGCGCCATCCTTTCCAGCGTATCCACGGAGGGAATCGTGTGCCCGTTCTCGACGCGCGAAATGTAACACCGGAGCAGCCCGGTTCGTTTTTCGACATCGCCTTGGGACATGTTCTTCTGCGCTCGCAGAGCCTTTAATTTCTCGCCGATGACCATTCAAATCCTCCGCGCGAAATCATACGCTGCCGGCAGTCGAGCATCAAACGCTCACTGCTTGAACCGGACGAAATGCGATTTCAGGAAGTGGGCGCCTGCAAATTTCTGCGGCGGCGCGAGGCGCAATGCGGAAGGGCTCCCGTCAAACGCCGATGCCGTGTGCCTGATGCCGGCGTCCTGGTGGCCGCACTCGGCTACCGGTGTGACGGGCCGGAGTCAGCGTAGGGTGGCGGAAGCCTGGTTCACGCATGCTTGGGGTAGGCTGAATTGTCCTCAAGAGGCCGACCGCTTCTTCCATGTGTGCTTCTGCAAGCTACACCTAAGCGACCGAGCGCCGCGTGCCTGTACGCTCCAGGCGACGCCGGAGGTCCGTCATCAGGCTCATTAGCCCGTCTGTGGTGAGTCGAAGGAAGAACTCTTCGTCGGCCGGCGCGGGGGGGACGCGCTTGGTAGTTGCAGGCTTTCGCATCAGTAGCCTCCCTGCCTCGGGATCGGCAGGAGCAACGCTAGCCTTGCGTGGTTGTCAGGGCTCGGGACGCAAACCAAGAGAAAGCGGACGTCTCAGGTCGACGGCCATTGGAGCGGAATTGTCAGCAGACTGACGGATGCACTCGCTAGGCTTCCAATACTAGAACGATGCTTGAATCGTCAATTCGTATTGACCGCAGCGCGTGTCAGCATTAATACCGAGCGACGAATCGGAATGAACCGCAACACCCTCCAACCCCAGCAACCACCAAATCTCTCTGATCTGATACGCAATAACACAATTCCTCGAGCGCTCCATCGAGAAGACCGTGGAGACCTACAGATCGAGGATAAGCTTAAACTGGGTCTCAATTCACTGGTGGGACTGGTTCATTATGCGATTCGACACGGAATTGTGAATCTACAGGATTCTTCATAAAACGCACAGGTGACTTGATGCGGTGGGTTCAGCAAAAGGGCGCTTCGCGGGTGACTGTTGACTGGTTCGGGTGATTTTTCTTGGCCATCGAAGAAGTTACAAGGACGAAGAGGTTGCGATCCCCTTCTCTCGTGCGAGCGCCGGGAATCGCGCTTTGTCTTCCGGGCAATTTCTGCGCTGCGGACAACAGTGGCTTCAAGTCGCTCTGAGTTGTGCGCCGCATTGGATTGCGAAACCTGTCCAGCGTCTTAGCGTCTCGACCGGAACCCCCCCAACCCTTGCGTGATCGCGCGGCCACCTTTTGAGAATTGCGAAATCACAGCGAGTCGTGCTAACGCGGTTCTAGCAGTTGCCTTCTTAGGGTTGGTTCTGGCCGTTCCTTGTGTCGCTGCCGCGTATCGCTGAATCACCGACAACGCGAAACAGGCAAGGCGGTGCGAACTAGTCGGAAAGAGTCTCGCAATACACGTTACCCTGAGGTGGTTGGTTCAAATCCATGCCCTGGAACCGAGCTTCGTGATGCAGAAGGTGTGCCTGGACAGAATTAGTTCCCGAACAGGAGTATTTGAAACTTTCCCGAGTCAATAGACGGCACTAGGAGCTCGTGCGTTTTCGAGTCCAGCGCCATCGTCTTGGAGCCGGCGTGCGTGGGGATTCGCTGCACTGCACTGTACTTGTCCGGCGAATCCTGGTGGAAGACGTCAATCGTTCCTTCTCCCGTGGAATTGAAGATCAGGCCGGTGGCCGGGTCGTACGCACTCGCATCCACGTGATCGCCGATCGGCAGGGTCACGATTACGTTTCCGTTCTCTGAATTGACGACGGCCATCACCTTGCTCCGGCAGCCGATAAAAAGGCGATGATTCGCGCGATCGATCGCCATGCTGGACGGCCTTTCGCAGGGCGCCAGTGGCCAACGATTCTTCACCGTCAGATTGCGCGCGTCAATGCGCAACGCTTCGCTCTGATCCTCGAGATTCACGAAAACATTGCCCAATCCATCGGCCGCCGCGAATTCCGGGCCGCCGCCCAGCGCAATCGTGCCAACGACTTTGCCGCTCGCCGCGTCAATCACCGTGGAGCTATTGCTGCCTCCGTTCATGGCGAACACGCGGTGCGTGGATGGATCGTAAACAATGGCATCGGGCTTCTTGCCGGTGGGCGCCTGCGAAATCATCGCGAGCGTCTTCAGATCGAAAATCGTGACGGTGGAAGCGTGGCCGTTGCTGACGAACCCGCGCCCTTCTTCCTCCGCGAGTGCAATGCCGTGAACTCCGGGCGTGTCCGGAATTTTCCCGCTGACGCTGTTCGATGCCAGATCGATTACTTCCACTTGCGTCTCGTGCGATACAAACAGGCGCTCGCCCGGTTCGTCCACCGTCAGGTAATCCCATCCGCCGGTGCCTCCCACAGGAATCGTTCGTAATAGGCGATAGCCGGCGGCGGCAAAGGTGGCGCCAATCGTAACCAGAAAACTCGCGCAAACGATCAGGCTTTTTCTCAAGGAAGCCTCTCTTTTTTCGGATCAGGGCTTGTATTCACCGGCATGAACCCGAGCCGGAATCGTGAAATGTCTTCCCCGCTTCGGGCACAAATTCCCAATCGTAACCGTTCGGACGGAGCGTAAGTTTCAGAACGCCGAACGTGTCCGCATTGCGGCTTTCGCTGGTTGGCAAAGGCGCCGCGAACGGACGATGATTCTTGCCGCCGGTGCCGGCCACGAATTCGCGTATGCCGCGCGCCGCGTCCAGCTTGCCTTCGGGATTCTGCGGCGCAAAGCGCTCGTAATCGTGATCGTGCCCATTGATGACGACCGCGACTCGCGCCTCGTACAAAGCCTGCCAGAACGGCTTCATCTCGGGATCGTTGCCGTGTTTCGCGCCGGAACTGAATAGCGGCTTGTGCCAATAAGCCAGGGCGCAAGCGGCAGGATGTGATTTCAGATCCTCGCGCAGCCACTTTTCCTGGACGGAACCCTGCTGGCAACCGCCGACTTCGGCGCATTCGCTATTGAGCACGACGATGTGCCAGGTTCCGAGTTCATAGCTGTAATAGCCCTTGGCTGGATCGCCGGCCGCAGCGCCGAAATAATCGAAGTAGGGAGTCGCGCCGCCGGAATGGAACTCGTGGTTGCCAACGGAAGGGCGCGTCCGCCCCTTTTGCCTTCCCCAGGTGGGATCGTAACATTTGGCGAATTGCTCGGCCGTACCGCCCTCGTAAGCATTATCGCCCGCGGTGAAAACGGTACCCGCAATGCCGTCGAGCAGTTTGGCCGTCGCGTCCGCGCCGGAAAGATCTGCGCAGTCGGCGATATCACCGGCACCGACAAGAACCACATCAGCTGTGCCCGGCGTTGCTACCGAGCCCGCTCGCGGGGTGAAACTTTCCGGTTGTCGCCGTGTCGAATCGGCTTTCCCGCCGGCATGATCGTCGCGGTTATAGCTGTGCGGGCCACTCGCGAAAAGCGCAAGAATAAAGATGCTCAGAAACGCTGCTGCCTTCGGGTCCGTGCCTAAGATCATTTTCTTGACCTCGATAGACTTATCAGACTCACCTGAATACCACCAGAAAATCGCAGCTCCCGCCGCCTGGCTAGCCAATCTGTTCCATCCCTGACCTCCCGGAACCTCAAAACTTCAGACGAAGCATGAATTGAAGCTGGCGCGCGAGTCCAGTGCCCACGTTGTCGTTGAAAAAGTTGTCGTTGTTGTTGTTGTGGCCGTTGATGGTATTGATCTGTCCAAAGTTGCCGCTCCCGGCTGTGGCGCAAGTGAACGGAGCTGTCGTATTGCAATTGAAGTCGAGAGTCAGATTCGAGGGATCGGCGAATTGAGTGTGATTGAAGATATTGAATGCTTGGAACCCGAACTCGAGCGTGAATCTCTCCGTCAGTGGCGTTTCTTTCACCAATTCGAAATCGACCTGCCACACGTTGAGGGTTCGAATCAGTCCGTTGGATTCGTCGCCATAGCGGGTCAGAATGCTGCTGTTCGGATCAATCGGAGGTGCCGCGAATGCGTTCGCATTAATCAGTTGGAATTGGTTCGCGGCAGTGGGAGTCATGGTTAGCGGAACCCCGGGGATAACATCTGGACGCTGACTTGGCCCGGAGTTGTTGTCGGGCACCTGATTCACCGGAATATTCGCAAAAACAGTTAGCGGGTGGCCCGTATGCCACGTACCTATGCCGCTAATCTGCCATCCGCCAACACTTTTCCCAACGGCCCCTCCCGAAGTGAGGTATCTCTGATTTGGGCCAAACGGCAATTGATACACGGAGTTCACCACGACGTTATGGCGAATGTCATAGATGCTCGGCCCGCGCTCGCAACGCACGCACAATGCGTTCTCCGGCGCGTTCGATTCGCCGCCGCCCACATTTCCGTCATTGATGGAATGCGAGTAGGTGTAGTTTGCCTGGAATGAGAAGCCGTGGCTGATTCTCCTCTGCAAGGAGACCAGGAGGCCCTGATAGCTGCTGCCGCCGTCATCCTGTTTCACGTCCACGTCGCCGAAGAAAGCCTGCTGTCCCGTCGCTAGCACGGTGACGGGAAACGCATCGAGTGGGCGCGTGCAATTCGCCCCGCCAGAACTCTGGTAAAGCGCCTGGTCGCAAAGATTTTCAAAGTTGCGCGCGAAGAGCCGGACTCCGTGCGACCCGAGGTAAGAGGCTGTAGCGAGGAAGTTAGCAGGTAGCTGGTGCTCGATGGTCAACCCCCACTGCTCGACGTACAAGTCACGCCGGTGCCGAAAGAGCGCGCGCGGCTGCAGCTCCGAAGTGGAAGTGGTGCCGAAGTCCGGTGGATTTGCTAGATAGCCGGGACCGAACTGCAAGACCGGCGCGGTACCGCCAATCCCAGAGACCAGTGCTTGACGGGTGTTGTCGCTCTCCAAGGCCGCGTTCTCATCGTCGTTTTGAGCGGCACCGTGATAAATGCCGAAGCCCGCGCGGACAACCGTTTTGCCCTGCAACGCGCCGGGCGCCCACGCCAGTCCAACGCGCGGGTCCCAATTCTTGTAATTGGGGTACAGCATGGCGGGATTGTTTGGACAGGCCGCCGGCTCGCTGAAGACCGCACGGTTCGCCGATCCCGTACCGAAGCAACTCCCTTGAAAATTCTGCAGGTCGAACACCGTCGTGCTGCTGTGGGCTTCGTTCGGCACGCCGTAATATTCCCAGCGCAAGCCCAGGTTCAGCGTCAGATTCGGCGTGACTTTCCATTCATCCTGGAAATAGGGAAGAATGAAATTATGGCGCAAGTAGTGCAGCGACCAGCTTGACCGGTAGAATAGGTTGTCAATGGTGTTGTTAATCAGGCTGAGGTTGTCCGTATAGTTGATCGTATCGTCCGCCGTAATTCCCTGATTCAACCGCACACGGCGATATTCGATTCCGGCCTTGAACGTGTGCCGACCGCGGGTCCAGACGACGTTATCAATATAGGAGAAGGTGGTCCCTACCTCATTGTCGGTGTTGCAATCGTTCAGCGCTTCGAAGTTGTCAGAGCCTACAGCGAGCGGAAAATTACAGATCTGCGGATTGTGGAAAGGCGATCGGTTGATCCCGAACTTGGCAGTGTTGAGGATCGTGGGAGTGAAGGCGTGTTCCAACGCGACGATGTAATTCGCCGGATGATTGAATACGCCCTGCTGATCGAGTGCGTTGCCGAGCGGAGCTGTGGTGGAGGCGATGTCGCGCTGCGCTCGGGCGTAGAGCGTGGTGTTCTTTGAAAACTGATAGTCGAAACGCGTTAGCCACGTGTCCTCGTGAATAATCGTGGTGGGCGCGCTGTTAAATTGATCAATTCCAGAACCATTGGGATTCGTTGGGTCAAACGGAGCCGACTCTGGATTGGTAAATGCCGCGTCGGGAAAAACGTGTTTCGCCGCGCAGCCCAACGCTTCATTTTGCGCAACGGCGGATTGTCTCCACGGCCATGCTTGAAGGATCGGGCAGAGCACCGGAGACTTGGTCAGGATCGCGGCTTGCAAGCCGGGATCCGGAACTGCGGCGTTCGTGGTCGCCTCCTGGAGTTGCCGCAAGCCTTCATAATTGAGAAAGAAGAATGCCTTGTCTTTCTTGATAGGCCCGCCGAAAGTGCCACCGAACTGGCCAAGGCGAAATGGTGGTGCGGAAGGTGTTAGGTCAATGAATTCCCGCGAATCAAACACGGAATTGCGCAGATAACCGAACACCGTGCCGTGAAAGTCGTTGGTCCCGGATTTTGTCACTACGTTCACCTGGCCACCTGATTGCGAGCCATACTCCGCATCGTAGAGCGCCGAGTCCACGCGATATTCGGCGATCGCATCCTCGGAGACCTGAAGCCGCGTGGTTGATTTCTGCGCCTGCTCTTGAATTCCCGTGGCGTCCACGCCGTCAAACGTGAAGTTGTTGTCGTCCCGGGCTCGCCCCGCAAACCGAATGGTCCTTTGGTCGCCTCCGCCGTCGTCCTGCGCCCAGGGCGAGAGCAAGGTTAGCGTTGACCAGTTCCGTCCGTTGGTCGGCAGGTTATCAATCTGGTCCGACCGAATGACGATGGCGCTCTCCGCGCTGCTCCTCTCATAAGGCTCGGCTTCGGCTATGACCTCAACCCTCTCGGAAACCGCTCCGACAGCCAGAACAGCGTCCAAAGTGTGCGTCTCCCCGACCTGCAACTCGACTTCGTCAATTTGCTTGGTCTGGAATCCGTCGCGCGTCACGATCACCGTGTATCTGCCATGCGGCAGCGCAGGAATGCGATAGAAACCGTGGTCGTTCGTAACTCTTTCGTATCCGAGTCCTGTCTCAAGCTCTGTGATCTGGACGCGCGCGCCCGCGATCGTTCCGCCCTTGGAATCCAAGATCGTCCCTTCCAGCGTGGCGCGGTCTGTCTGCGCGTGTACGGGCCAAGGCAGCAGAGTCAACGCGACAAGTGCCAGGATGCCGAACGGCAAGGCCGGGAATCGGCGAGCACAGCCTGCTTGGAGCTGCCTGAACGGAAAATCAAAGCACATAAGGTACTCCCCTGTGGTTGCGGCGTCAGAATATGCTTTACTTATTAGGCGCGGCGGATAAGTACGCCGCGTGAACGGATCTTGATGGGAGCTTGAATAGAGCCTGAATTTCTTTCAGATTACCGCGGCGACGGGAGCAGCATCCGTCGAATGGATTCGCGCGCCCTGCGGAGCGGGTAAACACACGCGGAACAGGGAACCTGCACCGATCTGACTTTCCGCGGTGATGGTTCCGCCGTGCATTTCGGTGATCCAGCGGGCGATGGCGAGACCCAGCCCTGCTCCTCCGCTTTCGCGCGAGCGCGCGCGGTTCGTGCGGTAGGAGCGCTCGAAGATCAAGCTCAGCTCGTGCTCCGGAATGCCGATGCCGGAATCGCGGACGAGGATCTGAACTTCCTGCGGCGTGGGGAGCAATTCAATTTCGCAAAAGCCGCCTTCGGGCGTGTACTTGACGGCGTTATCGAGCAAAATCAGCAACAAACGATCGATGGCGATGGAATCTGCCCTGACCCACACCGGTCGGCCGGGGGTGCGCAGGTCAATGTCCAGTGACTTGCTTCCCGCAAGCAGAACGGCGCGCTGCTGCGCTTTGCGAACGTGGATGTCCAAATCGATTGCGTGCAGTTCCATCCCCATCGCCCCGGCGTCAGCGCGCGCCAGAGTCAAAAGGTTCTCGAGCAGGCTGGTCGTTTCCTCCGACGTTTGCAGAATTTTCGCCACTGCCTCGGTGTACTGCTCGCGCGTGCGCGGCTTGCGCAACGTCACTTCCGCGATGGTGCGAATCACCGTGAGCGGCGTGCGCAAATCATGGGAGGCATCCGCGGTAAATTGGGTTATGCGCTTGAACGAAGCGTCAATGCGTTCGAGCATCGCATTCAGCGCTTCGGTCAGGCGGCGCAATTCATCGCGTGGCCGCGGCACTTCCAGGCGCTGCGAGAGGTTGTTCACACCAATGCGTTCGGCCGTATCAATGATGCGCTTCACGGCCGCAAGCGACCTGCCGCTGAGCCAATAACCCAGCAGCGAAGCCAATACCACCAGCAGCGGCACGGTTACTTTTTCGATGTCGCGGAAATTGTCGAGCGCGCGATCGAACGGTTCGGTGGGAACCGCCGCGCGAATTTCGTAAGTATGGCCGGCCGTCTGGAATCTTTGCGACGCGATGCGATATTGAACGTAATTCAGGTTTGTAGTGAAGAAGGTAGTAGTCTCGCTGGCGTCGGGAAGCGGGTCGGCGGCTTGCAGAAACAGCGGCGAGCGGAAGATCCAATTGTCATTCGAGTCGGCCACTCCGAAGATGGCCCCGTTCGGCCACCAGTTTGCCAACTCCGCCAATTGCTCTTGGACCTTCGCGTCCCCTTGCGAAGCGCTTTGTTCCAGCAGTCGCTGCAAGCTCTGCAGATTCATGCGCGACGCGTCGTTCACGGTAACTTCAATGCTGCGCCGAAATCCGGCGTCGCTGATGCACACGAAAATGCTGAAGGAAGCTGCAAGAACCACGAAATACAGCGCGGTGAGCTTGGTGCGGATGGTCACGTTCATGAGATTGCGTCGAGCGCCATGGAATACCCCACACCGCGATGAGTTTGAATGAGTTTCGATTGCGCATCGCGATCGATCTTCTTTCGCAGCAGGCGAACGTAAGCATCCAGCGTATTTTCTTCCACGTCGCGGCGGCTGCCCCATACGTCCGCGAGAATTGCCTGCCGAGGAACGACCTGACCCCTGTTCCTGGCCAGCACTTCGAGTAGCCGAAACTCGGTCAGCGACAATCGGAGCGGAACGCCGCACCGGAACGCCCGCTGCGCAGCCACATCCAGCACCAGATCACCGGCTTCCAGAACGTTTTTCGGCTTGCTGCCGCTGCGCCGCTCCAAGGCCCGCACGCGCGAGAGCAACTCCAGGAACGAAAATGGCTTGGTCAGATAATCGTCGGCGCCCGCATCGAGTCCGCGGACAACATCCGCAAGCGAGTCACGCGCCGTCAACATCAGCACCAGCGTTTCACGGCTGCGCAGCCGCAATTGCTCGACGACGTCGAAACCACTGAGGTCGGGAAGCATCACATCCAGTAGGATTAAATCGAAATTGCCGACGTCCGACTTTTGCAGCGCGGCCTTTCCCTCACCGCACAGCTGTACGCAGAATTGCTCTTCCTCTAGTCCGCTAACCAGCGCGGACGCCAGTTCTGGTTCATCTTCGACGACGAGAATGTTCACGGCCGATTTTCAGGGGAGTGTAGGCGGCTTTGCGTGACAGCAGAATGAATAGAATATTACGGCGATGTCACCGGTCACATTTGAATCGGCTTGAACCCATATTTGTGGGCAGGGGGAGGGGTAGGCCCGGAGCGTTGCCTTTTCAGCCGGTTGGGGGGAGGGTGAAGGCAGCGAGGGCGTAGATTCTTGTTCAGCGCATGTTTGGATACCGAAAGGATGCAGCAGACATTACAACGGTTAGAGTACGCCTATGACTGCGATACCGGTATCTTAACTCATACGTACTATTGCGTACGTAATCTGCAGCGTTGACTAGCCCGCGGCTTTTTCAGCAGTATGGAATCGATAAGGAAGAAAAACAGAAGAGCCAATGGACCGCCCACGGGCATGAAGGCCGCAAAGACCATAAGACAGTTCGATTCTGCAGTTCTCGCGGAACCTCACGAGCTGTTAAACGGGCTGTTTAACGCGTCCAGTATCGGCTTTGGTATCCTAGACGGGCAATTTCGCTACCGAGCCGTCAACAGAGCTCTTGCTGCAATGAATGGCGTTCCAGCTAAGGCACATCTTGGTAAAACCGCACGTGACGTCATCGGAGAAGCTGCTGTCACGTTAGAGGCTGCATTCAGGCATGTCTTCTTCAGTGGTCGTGAAGTGAGTCTTGAGTTTTGGGCTAAGTTGCGCAAGAAAAACGAAGCCAGTTACTGGAGTGTGGATTACTTCCCCATCAGGAATGCAGCAGGCAGCGTGATGCTCGTTGGCGGGATTGTGGTGGAAAACACATGCCAAAAGGAGGTGCAACAGTTGCTTTATAGCGTCAGTGACCAGTCGATTCGGAACCTTCTTTTGACTGCTCACGATTCAGATGCGCTGTTGCAGCGAATCACGGAGCGGTCTCTCGCGGACGCTCGTGACTGCCGCGCCCATCGTGATCGCTCTGCGGCAATGGGTTCTGCAAACCAAATGCCCTTTGTCTCACCCCAATCGGTGCCAGAAGCTTTGCAAAGTGGTTCAGAGCGGGGCGCGAATGCGACGGCGCATGCGGTGCCACTGACGTCTAGGGAATGGGATGTTCTCAAGTTGCTTGTTGAAGGGACCGGAAATAAGGAAACGGCTGCAAGGTTGGGAATCACGGTGAAGACTGTAGAAAGTCACAGGGCAAGAATCATGCTTAAGCTTGGGTTCCATTCGACTCGGGAACTGGTGCATTACGCGATCGACAATAAGATGCTAAATCGAGTCGGTTAAACTCAATCCAGCCGAGGCTCGAACTTCAGCGCAGTCCTCATTTGTCCAGTCGGCGGCGGTCAATACTTCCAATGAGTTACCCCTTAGTGGAATTCCCTACTATACAAACACCTGGTTGGCTCTAGTATGTAGATGGTACGTCGAAGATGAGTAACATCGCGCGCGATCTCGTTTGTCGTTGACATTTGCTAGCGGTGCATTCGTCCGATGTCCCGGTTTGGGAAACCCGGAATGGGATGTCAAGTGGATGCGGCACGGAGTGACGGGACGCGCCACGTGTTGCTGGCCCGCTGGTGTCCGGCCAATTGTCAACCCTCTTCGCGTGCTCGTCTTGTGGCTGTGATCACATCCGCCGCGTCGCGGCTGCTCGGGATTGGCGAAGCGCGGATGTCCCAAATTCATACTCCCGCCCGACTTCGACTACGCGGGCGATTTGCGAAGCTGGTGGAGCAGAACGAACCAGAGAGCGCTGAGAACGCCGCCGAGCAGGAAGGTTCTTGCTGATGGTCTTCTTTGGGCAGCGATAAGGCTAGCAGGGGACGCGCCATGAACCTTCCGCACGAAGCTTTGCAGGATCCATCACGCAGCGGTCGCCGAGCTGGCGCGACCGCGTGTACGAGTTCTCCGGGAACCCGATTGTTGATCGTTGACGACGAAGCCGAAGGTCGGAAATTGCTGGCGGTGATGCTGGCGCAGGCTGGAATGTCCTGCACGACGGCTACGAATGGCGCAGAGGCACTAAGCATCCTGCAGCGTGAGCCAGTAGATGCTGTAATCGCGGATTTGAATATGCCTAGGGTTTCTGGTTTGGAACTGTTAGTGCAGGTGCGGCAATTCTATCCCCAACAGATATTCTTGATGGCTACGGGAGTCGATGATGTTCGCGTGGGCATGCAGGCCATGCGAGCGGGTGCCGACGATTACCTGGTGAAGCCGCTCGCGGCAGATATGATTGTGACAAGTTTAGAGCGCGCCTTCCACAAGCGCCAACTGGAACACGAGGTGACGAACTATCGCCAGCATCTTGAGGAGATGGTCAGCGCACGAACGCTGCAATTGCAGAACGCACTCGCGCGGATCGAACGGGGGTATGCCGATACGCTAGACGTGCTAGGAGCGGCTATCGACCTTCGCGACTCCCAAACCGGGGAGCATTCGCGGCGCGTATTTCTGTACTCGATCGAGATGCTGAACGCGCTCAACGGTACGCCCAAGCAGCTCAAGAGCCTGGCGATGGGCGCTTGGCTGCACGACATCGGGAAACTGGCGATACCCGACGCGATTCTTTTCAAACCCGGACCGCTGACGTCGGAAGAACGGAAAATCATGGAGACCCATGTGCGAATCGGGTACGACATGGTGAAACGCATCGCGTTTTTGTCCGACGCGGCGGAAATTATCCTCGCCCACCACGAGCGCTGGAACGGCAGCGGTCACCCGCGAGGCCTGAAAGGAACGGATATCCCGTTGGCAGCGAGAATATTTGCGGTGGCGGACACAGTCGATGCCATGACCTCGGACCGCCCGTACCACTCAGCTCTGCCGTTCCAGGCTGCGCGGATGGAAATCGAACGCAATGCAGGAATTCTATTTGATTCGCAAGTGGCCGACGTCTTCCTGGGTATTCCGAACGAAACTTGGCAAGCCATAAGTAAGCCGACTTCTGCGATCGAAATCAGGGGGGTCTTAGCAGGGATTTCCATCGAGAATTCGTGTGCTGCTGCGATTGAATCTCGCACATCTCTATAAAATTATCGACACCGGAGACCCGGGCCAAGCCCTCACCCTGGCTATGCAGGACAAACCGAATGCCATCCTGCTGGATTTAGGAATGCCGAGGTTTTCTGGTTTCAAGCTTTGCCGGACCTTCAGTTCCTTGACGTCCACGCAACTGATTCCCATCTTTATCGTCAGCGGAGAAGCAGGCGCGGCGACGAAAGCACTCTGTAGGGAACTGGGCGCCACGGCGTATTTCGAGAAGCCCATCGATTTTGATGCTCTAACCACGAAACTCGGCAGCGTGATGCAGACCGCTCGACGTGAGCGAAGAAGTGAAGTCCGTGTTCGCTTGGGAGTCACGTTAAAGCCCCGCGGAATCGACATCCATAAGAAACCATTCGAGGAAGTAAGTGTCACCGAGAATCTCAGTCTAAGCGGATTCATGTGCGGCAGCACGGCTTTTTTGGAACAGAATTCCGTCGTTGAGGTGAGTTTGGCAATCGAAGGGCCGCAATTCATAGGCAGGGCCCGCGTAATTCACCGCGAGCGGAACCAGACTCCATACCAGCGATATGGGTTGCGATTCGAAGAGAAATCGGGAGTCTGGATCTTGCAATAGCCGCATGCACACTGGAACCGGATAGCCGCGGCTCCTCTGGCACCCGGTCGCATCCTGGAGTTTGAATTTCATCGCCGAAGTGGTCCTCGGGCTGCTTCTTGCTAAAAGGTGATACCAGAGTGAGCCTCCACGTGGTGTAATTTCATCGCACAAAGGAGCATTCCAGTAGGAATTGTCGTGTCCGGCTCGAACCCGGTTGCGTTCACACCGTTGCAACCGCCTCGACGACTTCCGGGCGGGCACGGAGGGATGCGCACGTAGAATCGAGTTGGCGCCCTCCCTGATTCGAGACGATAACAGCAGCAGCGCCGTAGTTTATTGCGCGTTTTGCGTCGTTACCGGTAAGGATGCCCTTCACGATGATGGGTGCAAGCGAAATGTAGCGCATCCACTGTAAGTCCTTCCAGGTGACCGCTGCATTTGCGAGCGAGGTCGTGACATCGGTCAGCGAAAGCGGGCCCCGGCCGGGGACAACGATGTTGGCAAGTTTCGGCATTCCACAGTCGAGTAGAAAATCCAGCAGCCAGCGCGGGTGAGGCAGGAATTAACCAACAAAGGGCCGTTTGGCAAAAGCATTCTTGCCCATTGATTCACGCATTCGATTGCGACAATCACGTTCACGATTTCCGACCACCGGTGTGTCCATGGTTCCGACGAGTGCGGAGAATCCAGCCGGTGCGGCCCGACCAATCGCAGCCTCCGCCGCAGGGCACCACCGATGAGTTGAAGCTGATACCACACGGGACCCACCGAAGCGTTTCGGACATCCTTCATCGTATGGCCGGAGCTCGAGGAGAGGATGAATGCCGTGCCGGCATCTCCGGCGGCGCGCGCGGCCGCGACTTCGCCATCTGCGTGCGTAATGCGGCTGGAGCCAACCCGGGCGAGGAAGACGGGTGAGGAAAGATCATGGCCGGCAAGTCGCATGCCTGCCGAGCGATCGCTTGACGCGGGCGGAACTGGTCGCCTGCATGCATTGCAATTACAAACGCAGCTCTCACAAGTGTCCCCTTCTCGCTGGAGTTCTTGGTTTGCGAGCGCTTGGTCTCACACTGAGACTCAACGCCGGCCGTGAGACGCGTTTCGCCGATGATGAGACCAGGGCGGTTTGCCAGGGCCGCAATCTTCTGATTCCAAGGCTGTTGCTTCTGGAAACCAAGTGCCACAGTGTCCAGCCATTGGCTCCATTCATGCACTTGGTTTAAGCGGAGGTGTCCGTGCTTCAGCCGAGCCACGCGAGGGAAGTTCGACAACTTGCAAGCCCGAGACCCATCCGGCTGTCGCACAGGTTGCGATTCGCAGTCGCGCTGATCTTGATCGGACTTTGCAGTTGCCCGTCGTTGAAGGCACAGCAGGAAGTTCCCGATTGGGTAGCCGCGGTTCGTCGGCTTGCGGAACTTCACGATTGGACCACCGCCATGCAAATCATCCATGAAGAAGGCGCGCGCAGACCCGGCGATATCGAGGTGCGCGAGTGGCGGGCGCGCGTTCTGGCATGGTCCGGAGATCTGGAGCAAGCCGAAAAGGAATGGAATGAAGTCCTGAAAGTAGCTTCAAGTGATGCCGACAACTGGATGGGGCTGGCGGCGCTGTATCGACGTGAAGGCCGCCTCGACGAAGCCCTCCGAGCCATCGACCGCGCTCTGGAGCTGGATCCGAAACGCGCCGACCTCCGCGCCGAGCGCGGACGCATCCTGCGCGGACAGAATGAATCGCGCGCGGCGCGAGCGGAGTTTCAACGAGCCCTCGAATTGGATCCGGGTAGCGCGGAAGCCCGCGCTGGATTACGGTCTCTTCGCGAAGATTTGAAGAATGAGCTGCGCATTGGCCAGGACAACGATCTCTTCAATTTCATCGGCACAAACCACGATGAATGGTTTGATCTCGTCACCCGCTGGTCCTCGCGCTGGAGAACCAGCTTCGGGGGAAGTTTCTACCAGCGTGATGGTCAGGATGCCGGCAAATTCGCGGGCAGCGTCACCCGAGCGCAGCCGCACTGGGGAGCGCTCACAGTTGGCGGGGCGATCGGGCACGACAATGGCGTGATTCCGAGAAGCGAGGCGTTCTTCGGTTACGACCGGGGTTGGCGTCTAAGCGAAGATGGCTGGTTCCGCGGTATTGAGCTCACCTACGGTCAGCATTGGTATTGGTACGCTTCGGCTCGCATCCTCACGCTTACGGGAATGACCATCGTTTATTTGCCGCGCGAGTGGTCCTGGTCCCTGGGGCTGACGGGAGCCCGGAGCAGCTTTACGGGAACAAGCGCAGACTGGCGCCCCTCCGGGATTAGCCGCTTGAAATTTCCGCTGGCCCGCTGGAGTTCGGGCGCTCTCTCCGGGAACGTTTTCTTCGCGGCAGGCGCGGAAGATTTTGCAGAAATCGATCAGATCGGGAGCTTTGCCGCGCAGACCTACGGTGGTGGCTTGCGATTCCAATTCACTCCGCGCCAGGACGTGAGCGCCTATGGATTCTACCAAAAACGCACACAGGACCGCACTCAGACGAGTTTTGGATTGAGCTATGGGATCCATTTTTAACAAGTTACTGACGCTCGGTCCCTCCGTCTTCGTGGTGAAAGCCATCATCGCCGCGATCGTCGGGGACATTCTGTTCGTGGCGTCGATCCTTGTCCGCCGGGCTTATCGCAAACGCTACTTCAGAAAGCTGGATGAGCGGGTTTCATGGGTGCGCAGGAATTGGGAATCGCTGCTCTCCGGAGAAATTCCCTTTGAAGCATGGCGATGGAATTCCTTCGACCGGGGAATTATCGAACAGCTTGTGCTCGATCGGTTTGAAACCGGGGATCCAAAGGAGTCGGCCCGCCTGCTTCGTTTTTTGCGGGAGAGCGGGCTGGTCGAAAAGCGAATATTCGAGGCGAGGCATCATCATGGATGGCGCCGCTGGCGTGCATTGGTGGCCCTCGGCCGGACCCGGGCTCCGGAAGGAGTCCCGGCGCTGGCGGAAGCGTTGCGCGATCGAAAATTGGAAAACCGACAAGCGGCGTTGCGCGGCCTAGGCCAGATGGGTTCACCAAAGGCAGCCGAAGAAATCCTGGCCTGGATGGTGGAGGCTGGACCCCGGATGGCTTCGCTACCGGTGCAAAACGCCTTGATCAACTGCTCCCGCGAATGCCCGCAGATCCTTCTCCCTTATTTGGAGCAGGCCGATGCGCCGGTGCGCGAAATTTTGGCGCGCGTCATGGGCGAGGTCGCCACGCCATCTCTCGAGGGAGATCTGATTGGGCTTGCGGGGGATGAATTGCCCGAACTGCGCGCAGCGGCGGCGCGTGCCATGTCCAGCGCGCAGCCTCACCACGCCGTGGAGGTGCTCACCGAGCTCTCGCGGGATCCGGTCTGGTTTGTTCGACTTCGCGCCGTGGTCGCACTCGGCAAACTCCGCAACGCGCTTGCCACTCCTGCGATCCTGGAAGCCCTCACGGACGCAAACCGCTTAATTCGCATGCGCGCCGGCGAGGCTCTGGTTGCCCAGCCGGGGGAGATGGCTCCCATTTTCGCGCGGGCAACGGCGCAACGCGACCGTTACGGTTTGTACGCTTATTTCGCCGCGCTCGAAAATGCCGGCTTGCGCCCGAAGCTCGAGGTCGAACTGCAACAGGACCGCACGATGACTGAGCCCGAAAGAAGCGAGCTCTTGCAAGTGCTCGCGAACGGAAAACTTTCGGACCTGCCGACCGCAACGGATTTCGCCGATGGAATCCTGCCGGTGGCTCGCGGATGATTCCCTTCCTCAACGCCACAAACCACGCTCTGTTCATCTACTACTTGGTGTGCAATCTCATCTATCTGGTCACACTCATCGTGGCCTTCAAGACCAGCGCGGCGCACCAGCGGCGGCTCGAGAGCTGGCGGCTTCGATGGATCCAACAATCCCCACTCACGGCGCCGATCAGCATCCTCGTGCCTGCTCACAATGAGGAAAGCTCCATCCGAGTCGGGATCAACAACCTTCTTGACCTCGACTACCCCGAATTTGAAGTGATCGTCATCAACGACGGCTCCGAAGACCGCACTCTCGCCGTACTCCAGGAGGAATTCGACTTGCGTCCCGCGCGCGCCGTGTATGTTCAGGAAGTCCAGAGCGCGCCGGTACGCGGGCTTTACCGCAGCGGGCGCGACCCACGCCTCCTGGTGATTGACAAGGAAGCGGGAGGCAGCAAGGCGGACGCCGTGAATGCCGGCCTCAATGCCGCTACTTCGCCCTACGTCTGCGTCGTGGACTCGGACTCCGTCCTCGAGAAAGATTCGCTCTTGCGCATCATGTTGCCGGTGATGAGCGACCCGGAACGCGTGGTCGGCGTCGGCGGAATCGTGAGAGTTCTCAACGGCTCGGAGATTGAGGGCAGACAACTTCGCCGCGTGCGGCTTCCACGAAAAGGAATCGAAATCATTCAGGTCATCGAATATCTGCGCGCTTTTTTGATCGGCCGCGAAGGTTGGGCTCAGGGAAACATGCTGCTGATTATCTCCGGAGCATTCGGGCTCTTTCGCACGGATCTGATACGCGCGATTGGAGGTTACCGCTCGAGGGCTATCGGAGAAGATTTCGATCTCGTGCTCCGGCTCCACCGTCATCTCCGGGACAAGGGCATGGATTACCGGATACAGTTTGTGCCCGACCCAGTCTGCTGGACGGAGGTGCCTTCGGATATGCGGTCACTCGCACGCCAGCGAGCGCGCTGGCAAAAGGGCCTGTTGGATGCGCTTTGGCCCAATCGAGACATGCTGTTCCGCCGGCGCTATGGAAGAATCGGATGGCTGGCGCTGCCGTATCTCTGGGTGTTCGAATTGTTGGCACCGGTGATTGAGCTCGGGGGCATGGTGACGATCTTGCTCGCCGCTTGGCTCGGCGTGCTCAGCGAACATTTCTTCATTCAATTCATGCTTTACGGCTATGCGTTCGCGACCATGATTTCCATCGGATCGGTCCTTCAGGAGGAGATCACCTACAAGCGCTACAACGACTCGCTCGACGTCTTCAAGCTGGTAAGCTTTTGTTTCCTCGAGCATTTTCCTTATCGTCAAATTCACTTGTTCTGGCGTCTGCAAGGGCTTTGGCAATACTTCCGGGGGGACGTATCGTGGAGACCGATGAAGCGACAGGGGCTCCAATCCAGCGAGATGTAGTGAACCTCAACGGGCGCTGAAGAAGGTTATGTCATAGAAGGACTAGGCCGTGGCGGATCGCGGCCAACGCCGCGCCTCGTGCTCATGGTTTCGGGAGATGGACTCGAACTCGGGGCCTCGTCTTTTATTCTCCATCGGAGCACCTACATTGACGGACATGCCATTCGCCAACGAGGGCAGATAGTTCGCTAAGCTTGATTCGCCATCTTCGACGCCGTGTGAATTAACAGAATCCGGCTCTTCTCATCCATGCGTCCGAGTAATTTGGCGAAAGCCCAAAGCTCGCGGTCCAGTTTCGGAGAAGCAGCGCGACGCGGAATGTTTTCTGCTGGTATGTTCGGCGCCTTTACATGTTCTTCATCCGTGAAAAGCCGGTACATCGGTACTTCCAGCGCGCGGGCCATTTTTTCCAAAGTGTCCACAGAGGGAACGGTGTGCCCGTTCTCGACGCGTGAAATATAACAACGGAGAAGCCCGGTGCGTTTTTCAATATCACCTTGGGACAGATTTTTCTGCTCTCTCAAACTCTTCAATTTGTCGCCGATGACCATTGTTCCCCCGCCGCGAATCATACACGATTGCTGCGTCAGCGGTATAATCCGAGCTAGAGAGACTGATCGAAGAAGTCCTGAGCGCGACCGATCAGGAGTTGGCGGCCGCTGCCAGAACTGGACCGGAAAGCTATTTGTATAGGCTGTGCAAAACGGCACATACTCCGTCAGAGTGAGATTATAGAGTAGTAAATTGAGGGAGCGGACATGAGCGACCTACAATCAGAATGGCAGGGCCGCCGCCGGAAAGCCGTTTTTGAGTCGAGTCCCCTGGACCTGTCTGGGCAGGTAGCGGCAGCAGAAGAAGCCGTCTTTTTGCGCATGGAAGAACTACACACCAGCTCAGACCGGGAGGTCGTGCGCCAAGCGATATCAGACGCTATCCGGCTCTTGTCAGGTCTCAAGAATAAAATGCTGAGATCTACGATTGCAATCGAAACTGAACAGAGACTTTGGCTTGGGGACTTAAATTCCCGATGAATTTACAGGGTGGAAATGAAAAGGCCATATCTTAAGCCTTCAGTGACCACCTCCCTATCTGGAGAGACGAAGACTCCCCCAACAACGTCGACGCAGTCCAGCCACTGAGAATTAAATCCTGAGCTCGAAAATTGCGAATAGACGACAAGCCGAGTCGCGTTGGCAGCGGCCTTGGAAATTAGAAGCATAGAGTGGTTACTCTTACTGCATCGAGAATTCTAATAGATTGTGGGGTGTCTTTTTCAAGACAGTTTTGCATACCGCTTTAATGGCAAAAGTGGTCAGTGAATTCCTCTACCACCATCGCTAACGTGTAGCCTTCCCGAACTCTCAAGTGGGATCGACCAATTGCGTAACGCCGGAGTTGGGGCAGTCGTGCTTGACCTGAGATTGGCCGATAAGCACGGCATCGAGACCTTCAATAATGCTTTTCTGGTTTCGCCTGGCGTGCCAATTTTGATCCTTACCGGACCTGATGCGGAAGCGACCGCGCGGCAGCCTGTCTCGTCGGTTCGCGTCTGCCACTCCCCACTCTAGCGCGCCGTTTCACGCAGCCTTGTCTGTAACCGAAGTGCCAGCGCCGAACCGCGAAAAGGCATAAAAGCGTGTGTCGCAATTCTGACAGCGGTAAGGCAGTACACCGATAACTCTTAAAAGATATCGTTCAACACGCGAATGTCGGTGTGAACGCGACGTCTCCAAGCTTCCACAGTGAGGGCATGACCTTTTGTTAGACTCAGGCATTTCGCTTTACCTCCGTGCGCCAACACTTTGACCACCGAAATGTAAAACGTGCTGTCTTGGAAATCTGTGCAATTTTGAACTGCTACCCGTATTCGGCCGAGCCACAAGTGGCCGTCCCTCCCGCCGAGATTGTTCTCGGACCTAATCGGAAATTCAGGGCGACTGAAATGATTGCCGACGGAAGAAGAGATTTTTTGCCCGCCTATACTGCGTGGCTCCGTAAGCCGGTGGTGTTGCTCCTTGTAATCCGTCAATGCCACGTCCCCGTCCCGTGCCGTATCGTCGGAGAGTCAGCGACAGCGCTGCGTGTGCGCTTCACGCCCGGGTGGGAGATGGACCTCCGAAAAGAATTGATTCTAGCCGTCGAAGAAGATGGCGCGATTCTGGAGCATCGCGTGAATTGAAGGGAGCCAAGCAGCGCCAGCCGCAGCACGACGTGATGCGGACTGGAGACGAAGGTACCTGCATCTGGCGCTGCACAGGCAACGGAACATTGCCAAAGTGGCCATGGCCAGAAAACTCGCGGTGCGGTTGAACTGGATGTGGCGGAACGTTTGGGAATATGCAGACTGGGTCAAATTCGGTTTGCGCGCGGGACAGCTCAATACCGGAGATGGCGTGCGATGGGACGCCGTCCACTTGAATGGACGTCCCGCCCCCTCGCGAGAGGGAGTTTGAACGAGTACTTATGGTCCGAAGCTGGGGCCGAGCAGTTGTGTGGGCCGGACTGAAACCGACCGAAAGATTACAAGTGAGCCGTGGTTATCGACAGTGAGCCAAATAAATATGACAAAACAGACCACTCTTCGGAGTGGATGTAGAAGTCTGTCCACAAAAGTTTTGACAGATCCGACGTTGTTAGAGCTCTCGGGTAAACGCGTCAATCAGGAGATGCGGCAGGGAATCAGTTGGGTTTGCTTTCCCTGGCTTGTAGCAGCCATCTGTTCAAGACATTCGCGAGAGAGTTCGGCATTTCGCCGAATGTAAGTCCCATCCCCCGCTTCGGTTCAATATGAGCCACGATCGCATAAGTCTCCAGAGACTCCGTCTCGGTGGAAATTTCGATCGTCACTTTTGTTCCTTCGGGAAATGGATTGTTCATCTCCACGTAGCATCCGTGCAAACTGAGATCGCTGACTCGTGAGGAGGTACGGGCATTTTCCGCTTCGTCGACGATTTCGGCCAACGCAGAAAACGGATACCTGGGCGTGTGACGGTGTTCAGTTTTCATCGGGGATTCTCCCTTGCGAGATTACGGGGCGAACTGAGGGCCAGTTCATCGAAGCAATCAAAGTGTTGCTGAGAATATGCATCACGCGAAGCTCGGTTGATGCTCGCTTTGATTATTCTAATAATTTGGGAATAGCGTTCTCATGACCAAACAGCATCTCCCACTCAATACGACCGCCATTTGATAGAGCTTCAAACAAGTCATAGTCGCGCTCCGCGCAACGCGTTTTCGGATAGGCAAGACACCAACGTTCTCACTAAAACTTCACCGCTGGCTGTTCCCAATTGCACATCTGCGGGCGTGCCGATCTGCGCGAAGGCGTGCTGACTTAATAGATCGTCGCTCGGACGCGCCAGCTAGAATTTAATTCCAGCGAACCGGTCTTCCCCGATTTCGGGACCGAAGGATCGCGGTTTGCCTTTTCTGGACGCGATCCCAATTGCGGCCGCGGCGGCAAAGGTAAGAAGAAGGATCGGGATGTCCCCCCAGTGAATGTCCCAGAGCCCGGAGCGCTTCCACCCTCAACTCTTGGGCTGCTCGCCGTGGGAATCAGGGCGCGGCGAAACCGCGATTTCCCGACCAACGCATAATCGCGCCAGCCTATCCCTGCAAAATTGAGCTGCGGCCCGGCATACTGCGTTACGCCGGGAGTGCTAACGTGTTGACGTCTTTCACTCGACGTGGTCTCTATCTGAAGTAAGAAATTGCCCATTCAGTTAACAAGAGGGTGCATAGTGTGCCGTTTTGAACAGGTCTGCCTGACCCGGTTCCCATACGCTAGTCATCGGTTGCCCTTGAACCATTTCCAGGGGGACAGTTCGCGAAGGGGCTGGCCCCGTTAATCTAGTGAACTTTCAATGGCTTCACGAGTTTGGCTTCGCATCACGGCAGGCGGCAAGACGGACTAGGTGACCCGATGAAGCACGAACCCAAAGTCATCAGCATCCAGCGCACGTCTGCTTTCCGGCTGGACTCAATTTTGACCGGCGAAGAAGCAATCGTACTGCGCGCTCTTGCGGGCGGCCTCACCGACCGAGAGGTGTGTCACGAACTCCGTATGAACACAAATACTTTTCTCAGCATGATGCGCGACATGCGCGAAAAACTCCACATGCCGGATAACGTTTCTCTTGTCGATTGGGCTATGGAGCGCATCTAAGGTGTCGACCGAAGAATCGATCAATGGACGGGCACGCCTTGCGTGAGTAGAAGTTATCGGGGAAGAACGCAGTAACCGTCGCGCAAACAATTCGTGCCTAATCGTGCAGTACAACACTCAGAAGTGATGTGTTGATCTGAAGACCGCCGTTGTACTTGATGAACCCGAGTTTTCTGAATTTGTTCATGAAGAAATTGACCCGTGACCGCGTGGTGCCGACCATTTCCGCCAGAGTTTCCTGGGGGATCTTGGGTAGGATTCCTTGCGGTTTATCCTGCGTTCCGTAGCGGGCCAGCAGCAACAGCGCGCGCGCGAGACGCTTCTCGCTGGAGTTGAATATTTGATCGATCAAATCTTCTTCAATGCGGATGTTGCGCGAAAGCATGTAAGCGATGAATCGGTCGGAAAATGCGTGCTCGCTGTGCAGGGCGCGGATCATTTCCTTCTTTTCGATGACCAGCGCGGTTGTAGGAGTAATCGCGGTCGCCGTCCCTATGCGGATCGATTGCCCGGCGAGGCAACCTTCGCCGAAAAAATCCCCCGGTCCCAAGACCGCCACCACCGCTTCCTTACCGGCTTCGTTCACGACGGAGAGTCTCACGCCGCCTTTCTGGATGTACAACACATCCTCGGCGAGATCGCCCTGCGAGAAGATCGTTTCCTTTTTCCGAAACTCCGCGATCTTTTTCGCCACTCCTGCCGAATCGAGGAAAACTTGAGGATCGAAAGCGGGCTTCTGCGCGGCCTTTGTTTTGGGATTAATCTTGGCCGCAGTCGTGATTGCCTGCATAGCACAAGCCTTGATGTACTAACTTATCATAATCTTTGAGCCTGGAGCAACTTCGCGAGACTTGCAAAGTTTGAATCGCCGCCTCGCAGATCGTGGTCGACAATTAGCGATTCCACTTCTTTGGAGGCTCGCCATCGAACGGATCGTCAACATCTTTACGACTCGGCGGCTTTCCTGCTCTTGTTGATTCGATCGAACAAGCGGCCTCATTACCTTCAGGCGGCGCCACAACTACTAGCTTTGCCACTCACCCGACACCCAGTCCCGTACAGAAATTCGACTAAAGCTATTTCTCTGAGCGTGCAGGCGGCCGCAAGGAACTGGCGGACTTCGAACTCGCTCAAGGTACGGGGGATTTTTCTCGGAGCGTCACGCATTTTTACCAAACGAGGAGCGACATAGCTTACCAATCCGCCGAGGTGCAGGAAGTCATAAAACCGCCGCAGAACTTGGAGATTGTCAAATGATGTGGCCCAGGTAGCGCCTTGCTCGGAAAGATGGGCGATGTAAGAACGGACATCCAAGTGCGTCACGCTGGCGATGGACTTGTCCTTCAGGTACTCAGCGAACGTCCTCACGATTCGCCGATAGAATTGTTTCGTTCTTGGCCTATAGTGCTGGACAACTAGCCACTCTTCATAGCGTTTCACCACTTCTTCATTGAAGGCAGTGTAAGAGCGCATGACACCTGACCATTTGTTCCGGCGGGGAGATAGAGGCAATTGCGAGCCGGGCAGGCACTGTGAATCCACGTACTGGGTCTCGGCAAGGGGACAAACGTCTCTAGTCCAATAGAGACAAATGTCTCTAGGACAAATCTACCTACTGCCGGATCTCGGTGGGGCGCGCGAGGGCTCTGCGCCTTTCATCCTGTGGAGGCTCTGACCGTCCGGCGCATCTGCAAGGAATTGAGAGAGCGGGGGTTACGCCCAACAGCGTCACAACATAACAATCAGCCAGTAATGGACCTGCTTGCGTATCCACGATACGATTGCGTTTCGGAGCGACCCATCTTGCCACCCAAAAACGCGATCGAAGAGGTTGTTTCAGGTAGAAGGGTTTTGCTGACCGGAGCAGGAGGTTCCATTGGCTCTGCATTGGCCAAGACCTTGATCCGTCTGGAGCCGCGGCTACTAATTCTTCTCGACAACTCGGAGCGAAATCTGCACGAAATCGATTTGGATTTGGCGACAGCGGTTGATCGCAATTCGTACAAATCCGTGCTCGGCGATATTTGCGACGCGAAACTCTTATCCGAGCTTTTTCAGCGTTATCACCCGGAGGTTGTGTATCACGCGGCGGCTTTCAAGCAGGTGCCGCTGATGGAGCACAACCCTTTTGCGGCCGTTCGCAACAATGCCTTGGGAACCGCGAGTCTCGCGAGGATCGCTCAGGCCGAAGGCGTCGCTAACTTCGTCATGGTCTCGACGGATAAAGCCGTCAATCCGATCAGTATTATGGGCGCTTCGAAGCGTGTAGCGGAACTTGCGCTGCTGAGTTTGAAGAATCCCAGGAACCACATGAGCGCGGTGCGGCTGGGAAACGTATTGGGCTCCGAGGGAAGCGTCGTCCCGAGATTCCTGACACAAATCTCCCGACGCGGTCCAGTGACCGTCACGCATCCGGGTGTATCCAGGTACTTTTTAACGATCGCCGAAGCCGTCGATCTGATACTCCTCGCATCTAGGCTTGCTGAGGGCGGCGGAATTTTCATTCCTCAAGTGGGCGCACCGATAAAAATCCTAGACATTGCGCTTGAATTGATAAACGACAAACGATCCGAATCTCAAACGGATATTCCGGTCACGTTTACGGGCCTTCGTCCAGGAGACAAGATGTCGGAGGAATTCCTTTCTCAGGATGAATCCACCAAGCGGACCGTCGATCCGAGACTCGTGCGAGTCAAGACCCGGGAAATTCCGGCGGGCATACTGGCTGTTCACATCGAGCGCCTCTCCAAGAGCGTTGAGGAGCGCAACCTTGATTCCATGATCGGAACTCTCTGCCAAATTCTTCCCGAATATCGGCCAACGAAGTTGTTAACTGCCTCTACGCAAGCAGCTCCAGTCTGACACTATGAAGCGAAAAATTGCGGTAATCACGACATCGCGAGCCGACTACGGGCATTTGTACTGGCCCTTGAGAGATCTGTCGGAGAACGAAAATGTGGATCTGAAAATCATCGCGCTTGGGTCGCATCTGTCGCCGGAATTTGGGAACACGTTCCGGGAAATTGTAAACGACGGCTTCACGATCGACTCTCGGATCGAGTGTTTGCTGAGTTCCGATACCGATGTCGGGATGGCCAAGACGATCGGCATGGCGATGCTGGGCTTGGCCGACCTGTTCGGGCAGATGCGGCCGGACCTGCTCTTGTTGATCGCTGATCGTTACGAGATGCTAGCTCCGGCATCGGTTGCTCTAGCGCTGCGCATTCCCATAGCTCACATCGAGGGCGGAGAGATTAGCGAGGGAGCGATTGACGACGCGGTGCGAAATGCTCTTACGAAAATGAGCCATATCCACTTTACTTCGACAATTGCTGCCCGAGAGAGAGTGATCGGGATGGGTGAGCAAGAATGGCGTGTGCACCGGACCGGCGCTCCATCGCTTGACAATTTGCGCAGGCGAACGCTTCTGAGTCGGGAGGGAGTGGAGGAGCGGCTGACGCTCGATCTGCGGAGACCGACCGTTCTAGTGGTATACCATCCGATGACCATCGCCCGCGACACGCTGCAAGAAGCGGGCGCGTTGTTCACAGCCCTTGAAAATCTGACGGACCAAATCCTGTTCTGTTACCCGAACGCAGATGCGGGAAGCAGGGCATTGATAGCCCGGACGCACGGATTCATCGAGCGCCGAGGCCACGGAAAAATCTTCACCAATCTCGACTCGGTGACCTATTTGAGCCTGTTGCGTCAGGTCGATATGCTGGTTGGGAACTCAAGTAGTGGAATCATGGAATCCGCGTCGTTTGCGCTTCCTACCGTGAACGTTGGGTTGCGGCAGCAAGGGCGCGAACGGGGACAAAATGTATTGGACGCCGACGCTCATCCGGGAGTTATTCTCGAAGCTGTGAGGACGGCAAGAACGCCGGAATTTCGCGAGTCTTTACGGGGCCTAGTCAATCCGTATGGTGAAGGATTTGCTTCCGAGACGATCGTGCGCGTACTTACGACCGTACCGCTCTCGCAGGAACTTCTAATGAAACGTCACCCTGGTATTCCTATGTCTGTTGCTGTTCCCGGCCGTTCGCAACATTCATGAGGATACCGCTGTCAGCTCCGGAAATCACAGAGCAGGACATTGAGGCAGTGACTGGCGTTCTTCGCACTTCGAGCCTCAGCATGGGTCCCAAGGTCCGGGAGTTCGAGCGCGCCATCTCGCAGTACGTGGGTGCCTCGGATGCGATTGCCGTAAGCTCCGGGACAAGTGGTCTGCACCTGTGTATTCGAGCCCTTGGTATTTCCGAAGGCGACGAAGTGCTGGTGCCTTCTTTTACCTTTATCGCGGTCGCGAATGCGGTCCGCTATGAACGGGCTACTCCGGTGTTCGTTGACATCGACCCGCAAACGCTCAACGTCGATCCGAGTCTGCTGGAACAGGCCATCACCGCGCGAGCACGCGCGATCATTGTCGTGCACACTTTTGGCTGCCCCGCGGAGCTAACGAGCATATTGCATATCGCGAGGCGCCACGGTCTATTCGTCATCGAGGATGCTTGTGAGGCCATCGGGGCGGAATATGAGGGACAAAAAGTAGGCGCTTTGGGGGATGTCGGGGTCTTTGCCTTTTATCCCAACAAGCAAATTACAACGGGAGAGGGCGGGGCGGTCGTCACCAACAACTCTGAAATCGCGCTCAAGGTCAGAAATCTTCGCAATCAAGGAAGAGACGATTCAGAAGCGTGGTTCCAGCATACGGAATTGGGGTACAACTACCGGATTTCGGACATCAATTGCGCCTTGGGAATCGAGCAACTAACGAGAATCGATGCCATTCTGGATCGCCGCGAATCAATCGCTCGCAAGTACAGTGACATACTAGCTTGTGTTCCAGACCTAATGCTTCCGCCTATGGCATTGCCGCGTCGCAAAATCAGTTGGTTCGTCTTCGTGGTCCGACTGAGTCGTCGTTTCGACGAAGTCCGGCGCGATTCGATCGTCAAGGAAATGAATTCGCGCGGGATTGCTTTGGGCAGATATTTTGCGCCGATCCACTTGCAACCCATCTATCAGCCGTGCGACAGCGGCAAAACCGCTCTCCCCGTGACAGAATTCCAGGCGTCCCGCTCGCTCGCATTGCCATTCTTCAATCGAATCCGAGAAGAGGAAATCAAAGAGGTCTGTCAAACGTTGGTCGAGCTGATTCGACGGGTGTAACGGCATCGTTTCAACAGTTTGAATTCGCAAATAGCGCAAGTGCGCGCAGAGTTCCGGCGGCAACAGCAATGAAGAACTCTAACCTGAGCCGAAGCTTACGACCGAGGTGTCGGCTCTAGAGCAACAGACCCCGGAAGGTAATGTATCGTTAGGACGCTTCTTCGCCGTTAGAGTCGAATTGGTCAGCCCAGAACTCGGGTGCGGCAGACTCGAGTTGCACTCCAAGCTTGTGAAATCCGGTTGGTTCTTTGCTTCCCGACCAAACGACGCGACCCCGAACGCCAAGCCCCTTTTTTTACTTTGAATGGTGAGCATTGTGCCTTGCGGCCAGTTGATCGGAGTTAGAATCAAAGCTCCGTGAAGATTTATCACGGCAGTCACGACTTCCAGTGACTCGCCACTGGAATGAATTACCAGCGGCACGGCCGCCAAGGTGCGAGGGCTTCTACGGTGCTCCCTGGCAGCGTGCATTTCGATTGATGGATCAGGCGGCACGAGATGTGAGTTTGTGTCGCTTCGCTCGTTCTGCTTTTGTCAATCGTCGAACGAGTGCGAGAACGAGGTGCCTGTCTTGATCTTCCATCTTTGTCAGAGCCGAGACGATCTTGCGGTTTTGAAATCGCTCTCTCGGCGTCGCACCCCAATCGGACTTTTGGGGAATTAGCGGTGGTTCCACTCCTGGCGGATTTGCATCGATTGAGAAAAATGCAGACAGTGGTATTCCCAAAGCGTTCACGTATTTTTCTATGGTGTCGACGCCGGGAACAATGTGCCCGGTCTCGACGCGGCTTGTGTAGCAGCCCGGTGCGAGCTTCCAAGTCACCTTGACTGAGGTGCCGAGACTCACGAAGTTCTCTTAGCCTGCGCCCGATTTCCACAATCATCACAATACTCAGTTATATTGTATATAACAAGTCAGTAATACTACTTATGCGCATAATCCGCCATCCGTAATTCACTTTATAGCCGTGCACCCGCCTCAGAAGGTCAGCGGCCCGCTCCTTGCACCCCTGGCCCTCTGAAAATGTCTCTGGCACTCGAGACACAATCGCCCAAAGCCTCGGAAAAATTCCCCAGTACGCCCACCTTTTTAAGCCGCCTCTTCAGACAATTCACCAAACGCCCTCGGACGATTACCGAGCAGTTTTCGCACATGCCATTACTCCCATACAGGATGTCACGTCGTTCGCATCGCAAACATCCGTGGTCATCGAAGTAATACCGCATCTTTGCCAGATGGATGCTGGGCAAAATCTTCCGCATCTGCGATGAAACCGGTTTCGGCATGTACCACGGTTGCAGAAATATGTCCTCGTCTCCGGCCGGTGCGGCTCGACGAGTAGATTTCGAAGACGGCGGGACTTTTGGTCGAGTTCGATACATGCTAGCTCCTTGGGTGAAAACGGCGATGCACCTTCGCCAGCTCGGTATTCGCAACGCGCGTGTACACCTGAGTCGTGATAAGAGACGTGTGCCCTAGTAAGCCTTGAATGTGACGAATATCTGCTCCCTCTTGAAGTAGATGCGTCGCGAAAGAGTGCCGGATCATGTGCGGCGTGATCCGCGCTAGTCCCGCGCGCAGCGCGGCATAGCGAATGACTCTCGCCACCGCCTGTGTTTGCAGATGTCGAGATGGAGGCGCACAAACGAGCTTCGATTTCGGAACCAGCTGCTGCGCACGCAGCTTGGCTTATCGCAAAGTTAGATTTATGCCGAGATACGTCGAAGTCTTGTGCGCGTGTACGGTCCCACCCGAATAGTCTCGCCAGTGCAGCCGCCACACGCCATTGTGTGCATGAATGCATCCCGTCTGCTTTAGGAGTTCCGGCAAAAACAACGGGCCTTTGCGCCGGCCCCCCAGGTGCTGTCTCAATAGTCGGGCAGCGCGCGAGCCGAAGAACACCGTTCGCTCTTTTCCCTTGCCCGCGACGCGAATGGTTCGCCTCGACTGGTCTACGTCTTCTACCCGAATCCGCACCAGTTCTCCGACGCGACAGCCCGTTGAGTACAGAAGCTCGATCATGGTTTGATTTCGCAGGGTACCGGCTGCATTCACGAGCCGGCCGACTTCCCCAACCGACACGACCGCGGGCAATCGGCGTTCGCGACTTCTGCCGCGGACCAGTCGCGGTGCGACCGCATCGACCACACCGCCCATGTATAGAAAGTCGAAGAACCGTCGCAGCGCGTAGAGATGGCGGTTATAGCCATCGACAGTGAGGTCTCGCTTCATCAGATCGATTAAGAAAAAGCGCACGTCTAGATGATTTGTTGTGCTGACGTGGCGCTGGCCGATGAAGTGACAGAACGAAAAAGCGACTTTCGTGTATGCCTCGTACGCGCTCCGGGAAAATCTCTGAGCGACAAGCCTTTCACCGAACTTGTACGCGAGTTCCGAATTCGACTTGTTTCTTATGGGAAGGGGCGGATTCCGTGCCGGTGGAATAGCGGGATACCAATGCGAAATGTTTGACGAGTTCATTCATGCGACCTATCTAGACTTCGGCTGAAGGTTACTTATTGAACGCTCGAATCTAGTTGTCAAGAAATTTGTGACGCGACTCAGTTACGACCTTAGACCGATCAGCCCGAGCGTGAGGCGACGGTTACCGACCCGTCCGATCAAGACTGGGATACCGCCGGGTCCAGGAAATCCGCCAAAGTTTGAACGTTCGCCTGCGTCCAGGCTGTCTGAAGTGCGAGCCGCTCGGGATACGGCCGCCCAGAACAATTTGGCGCGCATTCGGCTGTCATGTTACGCGGGCACTCGGCAGCAACACGAAGCCGTGCTCCAGCTTTGCGCCCACGGTCAGGTAGCGCCGGTCGGGGGAGATGGCAATTTCACACTGAATAAAGGAACTGGCTATTTGAGTGTCGAGGTCTGCGGGGTCCAAGGAGATGAGAATTAACTGTTTCAACAATGAACGATCATGTTGAAATTAATCCATTGACATAAGTACGCTAGCGTACATAATGGTTCCGTGAGCATCTAGCGGCTCTTGCAGGCGTAGTCATGGTTAAAGTGTCTGATGCAACAACTAGAAAATCCCCACGAAAAAGCGCTTTTGACGCCCAAGAGTTCCTTGAGTCTGCGAGTGTGTTCAGCAAAGTCACGAAGTTTCGGCGAACCGAAATCATCTTTCGGCAGGGCGATCCTTCCAAACATATCTATTACATTCAGGAAGGGGGCGTCAAACTCTCCGTTCTAAATAGTGGTGGCAAGGAGGCCGTCGTAGGGGTTCTGGGGCGGGGCGAGTTTTTTGGTGAAGGATGCCTGACCGGGCTGCCCTGCCGCGGGGCAACTGCGGCGGCTATCGCTCCTTCCACGGTGCTTGCCATTGAAAAAGAGGAGATGATTCGCGTGCTTCACGCCGAACATGCCCTTTCCGACCGTTTTATCTCGCACATGTTGGCGCGAAAGATGCGTCTGGAAGAAGACTTGGTGGATCAACTCTTTAATTCCAGCGAGAAACGGCTAGCGCGTACTCTTTTGTTACTCGCCCGTTATGGCAAGCAGGGCCAGCCGAAAAAAGTGCTCCCCCACATATCGCAAGGGATGCCAGCGGAGATGATCGGAACCACGCGCTCTCGCGTCAATTTTTTCATGAATAAATTCAAAAAACTGGGATTTATTCACTACAATGGCGGCCTGCACGTCGACGACTCCCTGCTAAGCGTTGTTCTGCACGACTGATTCATGAAATCGCGAATGAACGATAAAATTTCAAGAGGTAGCGTGCGGCTAGAAAGTCTTGGCGAAATCTCGAATCAGGACCTCCCATGTGAGGTCGATGCAAATCGAACGAAACGTTTTGTGGCAAAAGTCGTCACCAATTCGTCACCGACACTCGGTCATTTAGGGACATTTTTTCAATGGTCAGAACCGGAAAAGCAAAGCAGGCAAAGAGATTTAGCTTTCTGACCACACAATTGACACGGTGGAGGCCTGCGGTTCGAGCCCGCACGGGCCTACCATACTTTTCAATAACTTCCCGGTTGGCCACTGCCTCCCGGGGTTGTTTTGCGACGTGGTTTGCGTCACATTTATTCCTACATATTAAGGATAGACTTGCTTTAGTCCGCCCGCGCGTGGTCGCTTCCGTGACCCCCTACTCAGCGAGCAGGTGGTCCGATGGAAAGGAGCGCCTGTCGAGTATCCGCAGCACGGTGGGAGCAACTGCCTGGTGAGCACGGGCTCTGCCACAAGGGATCGTCAGTTCAAATCAAGCCCGTTGTCCGTATTGTTTTGATCGCATTCAATTTCGCCACAGTGTCTCTCGCGACAGTGGCTGGAAAAAGCGTACGAGGGTTTCATGGATTTGGATCCTGCATCCTCAGAGTATGTGGGAATTTTCGAATCAGTTCGCCGGTGCCACGCAATACGTCTGCTTTCCGTAGGAGATAGGACTGGAGCAAGGCGCGCTGTTCCGGTGACACTTTTTCCAGCGGTTCGGATGCGCTCATCACGAATTTGGTCGCGGATGTGTATGCTCCGCCAAACGCGCCGCTCGGCAAGGACTGGAGCGCAAGAACGTCGGTGAGGGGGATCCGGGCGTTTTCGAGACCCGATAGATATTCATCGACGAATGGCGCTCGTCTTTCCCATTCGGTGCTGTCATCAATAGCGGCGGCCACGGCCAGGAATTCGGAGGGTGGGAGAATCCGCGCTACCAGGCGCTGCGCCGATTGTGTTTCTTGGCGAACTGCTTCGGCGCTGTCCCGGCCAACCGGAAGATTGGCAGCCAGATATTCCGCATAGACGATCAATCCCGGAGAGGCAGGCTCGCGAAAAAAGTCTGAGAGAACGTGCAGGACGCGAAGGCCGAGCAACGGCTCCGGCAGGAACTGGGCAGCGAAGAGACTGTTAAACCGCGGGACATCTGCAACCGCGGCCACAATCCCGATGATATCGGCCGCATGGGTCTGCGCCTCTTCGCGGTCATGGCGAGCTTCTTTCGGCCCCCGGATATTGCTGTAACGGTCCGAGAGCGCGAGAAGCTTCAGCATGACGAGGGCGTGAGGCGCGGTCACGCGAATCTGGGCCGTAAAGTCATCGCCGTTCGGAAGTTTCCCCGAAATGGAGTGCCGGTCGGAGTGTGCTAACGCGATCGAACCGCCGGTGCAGGCGCGGGCGTGGACCCCGTCCTGGATGTCTACGCGAAGGTCTTTCTCACGCTTAAACTCCTCCGGCGCCATGAATTCGATGGCATTTTCTCGGTACTTCCTGGAATCGGCTTTTCAAATTGAAAATTGCGTGATTCCGAAACGGGTGCATAGCCAAGCCTTTCGAAAATGGGCGCAAGCTGTAGCGGCTCCTTGCGCAAAGCGAGAACATTAAGCAGAAAGTCGACGTCCTTTGTCCCTCGCGCTTTCTCGACGGCGAATTTCATAGCCTGGGCGCCGGCCACAACGAAGTCGTCTGCAGCGGGCCCGAGGGCTTGGAGGAGTTCAAGAAGATAGGTGAGCTGCGGTTGTGGAATCATGCCGTCTTCCAGCGCGCGGCGATAACATTTTCGAGCAGATAATCCGCCTGCTTGAGATCGCGCCCGCCACGGGCATAGAGATCCAGGTAGGTCTGAATGTTGGATACTCGCGGCACGGAAGTATCTGTTCTGGCGTAAAGGAACACCCCTTCATCATACGGGTAAAGGAAGCGGAGGCCGGGGGCCATCCCGGATACAGGACGGCCGTCGAGCTGGCGGAGGTTCTGGTCGTTCTTGGTCGGAAGAACGTAAATGTCGATGCGGTCCAAATCAACAAAAGGGGCGTCGCTTGCTGCTGCTGCCGCCGTGAAAGCGTAGGGTCCGCGGATAACGGACTGTAAGCCCAAATTGATTTCCGCGAGCGTGGATCCCAGCGGGTTTGGGGTTTGAAACGAACCGCGCAGTCGCCAGCGGTAACGATCCTTGTATTTCTCTGCCCATTCGGCGAGCAGGCGGCGCGGTTCGGGAACGATGATGGAGGAGCCCTGGCGGCGCACCCAGAGCTGTTCGTCGAGGCTGCTGAGTGTTTTCGAGATAGCCCCGAGGCTGATGGCGAATTGGAGCGTTTGGGTGCTGAACGCCTTGGCAGTCCTGTCTGTCTCGGCGGCGAGTTCTTTGGAAATTTCTGTCAGCGTCCAGGCTCTTGGTTTTTCGAGTAAGACGCGGAGTATGCGGGAGTATCGACCTGAAAAGACGTTGGGGAAGGCCGGGGAGGCTGATTCCGTGGTGCGATCACTCGTTCGTATTCCGACGCGCTGTAGTGTGAATTCGCCGGGAACATTGATCGATATATTTCCGGCGAGATCGATGAAATCGATGCCTTTTTCGATGCAGTATGTCTGGGCACGCGGAGAGAGCGCTGGGCAGATTAGCGCGAACGAAACACCCGGACGAAGGGATTTCATGCGGCGAATCCACGGGGCGATGTCCTCCAGGAGCTTCAGTGGCATGGCAGATTTGAACTCTCCGAGGACGACGATCCGACGCTTCCCTGACTGGAGTTCGAACTGAACATCGAAGGCGTCTTCCGGCTGGGCCTTAACCGCACGAATGCGCACTCCGGGCAGGTCCCGTACCGGGATCTGGGCTCGAAGGGACGCCAGAGCCTGACGCACGAATTGAGACTCGCGCTGCACGACCGTATTTTCCCATAAAGGAAAAGTAGTTGTAAAGGAAAACTTTCCTATATAGACTTATTTCCTAAACACGCAAACTGCGAGGCGGTCGATCAAATCTTAGGCAGTTGTGAATAACTGCCTAGGGGACGGTTTCGGCCAGGCATATGCCGTCAAGCGTCGCGAGATCTTCATGCGCGGGATCGAGCATAAGCGCGTGCAACTGGCGGCGACGAACGCCGATATTGCCGCCAGCGAAAAGCGGCAACGCCATAGCGTCTTGAAGCAGACCCGCGAGCGGCAATTCGTGGCCATAACTGTCGACGCCTACAACCTGCATGAGATTGGTAATGACCCGCATCGCTGCTCCTGGTATCGCCAAAAATACAAATAGCAGTCGAACTACCGGAGCGAGATGCCAATAGCTGCATTTTCCTCAGGGGATGCAAGCCAGTATTCGAACTGCTCTGCGACGCTGAAGAGCTGCTGTATCTCCTCCGGAGTTGGCGGTGCGGGAGGCCCGTTCGGATCGAATGGCCGTGCGAGCTCGCGGAAGAAGCTGTAGAGTTCTTGCTTGCTCACGATGATTGAGGTTAATGGGCTGGGAGAAGTATTTCGAAGTGCGTGCCTGACATTTCCGGGGATAGAAACGACCTCGCCGGCGGTCACGGTTTTCCAGCCTGCGGACGGACCCTCGGCCTGGAATACCTCAAGCGAACCATTCAGCACATAAAATATCTCTGGATCGGCGTGGCTATGGAGTGGAACAACGACTCCTGAGGGGACCGTTCCGCGCATCACGCTGATCTGGTCGTTGATTTGCTCGGGCGTGGAGAGAAACTGAAGCAAGACCCCGAGGACAATAAATGTTTGCTGCTCGGCGCCTCTGTTCGTGCCCGTCTTGGTTTCAGATGTCGCGTTCATTGAGAAATCTCCCTATGTGGTCGAAGTACCTGCAAGTCGATGAAAACGCAAAAATGAATGAGCGAAGGGTCAAATCCTTCGCTTCTGTATCCA